>OLSM01000378.1_pt1 | contig 45078 bp, 45 predicted proteins | sample 1672721 | NCBI WGS metagenome assembly OLSM01 (sample SAMEA3136717, study PRJEB25190) | human gut metagenome
TCAATCAGCCATATTTTTCCAGATCTATTGACGAATTTTGGAGAAGATGGCATATAACATTGGGACAATGGTTTCGTGATTATTTGTTTTACCCTGTGGCAATGAGCAAAAAAACACAAAAAATAGGGGATTTTTGAGGAGAATAGGGGACAGATTGGGGACAAAAATGTGCGATTTCTTTGCACATTTGTCAAGCAACCTTCTTTCTGATACACTGCCAGCAAAGGAGGGAAGAACGATGTTTGAAAAGAAAATTCGAATCTGTCTCAACTCGGAAGAAATAAGAATTTTAACCAGAAGTCTCATTGACCTGAGAAATGATTTAATTCAACAGGGTAGATATACGGACGCAGTAGATGAGATCCTGCTGAAGCTGCTGAAAAAAGCATAGAATCCAGTACATACATATTAGTGAATATCTGTTTTACATAGCCATCTCAATAAGGAGGTGGCTTTTTTCATGCAGAATTTCAGGAGGTAGAACATGAAGATTTCCGTATTTGAAGGAAAAAGAAAAGAAAACGAAGCTGTAAAATGTGAAGAAAAAGAAAGATGCCCTGTGGAGTTTATCGAAGCTCTGGCAAGAGTTCTCGACCGAAGCATGTTGCAAGCGGCAAAAGAAAAAGGAATCACAGAGGTTGTCTTTGACAGAGGCGGCTTTATATATCAGGGAAAAGTCAAAGCATTAGCAGAAGCAGCTAGAGAAGCTGGACTGGAATTCTAGAAGTTGAGGAGGAAAAACACAGATGAGACGTAATCATATTGATGCTAGTCAGTTAGAATTAGAAGAAAAAGTAGTGTCAATCAAACGTGTAACCAAAGTTGTTAAAGGTGGCCGTCACTTCAGATTCACAGCTTTAGTAGTTGTCGGCGATGGAAAAGGCCATGTTGGTGCAGGTTTAGGTAAAGCGGCAGAAATTCCGGAAGCAATCCGCAAAGGAAAAGAAGACGCAATGAAGAACATTATTACAGTTGCCCTGAATGAGGAAGAAAGTATTACCCATGATATGTATGGTAAATTCGGAAGCGCTACTGTTCTTCTGAAGAACGCTCCGGAAGGTACTGGAGTTATCGCGGGTGGTCCGGCTCGTGCTGTCATCGAGATGGCAGGAATCAAGAACATCCGTACAAAGTCTTTAGGATCAAACAATAAGCAGAACGTAGTTCTTGCTACACTGAATGGTCTGAAAAATGTAAAGACTCCAGAGGACGTTGCAAGACTTCGCGGCAAATCTATTGAAGAGATCGTAGGCTAAGGAGGACGTTTAACATGGCAAATTTGAAAATCACATTAGTGAAATCAACAATCGGTGCCATTCCGAAGCATAAAAAGACAGTTGAAGCATTAGGATTAAAGAAGATGCACAAGACAGTGGTACTTCCGGACAATGCTGCAACAAGAGGTATGGTACAGCAGGTAAGACATTTAGTAAAAGTGGAAGAAGAAGCTTAATATTCAGATAAGGAGGTGTCATAATGGACTTATCAAATTTAAGACCAGCGGATGGTTCAAAACACAGCGATAATTTCAGAAGAGGCCGTGGACACGGATCTGGAAATGGTAAGACAGCCGGAAAAGGGCACAAAGGTCAGAAAGCACGTTCCGGAGCAACAAGACCGGGATTTGAAGGTGGACAGATGCCTTTATACAGACGTATTCCGAAGAGAGGTTTCACAAACAGAAACACGAAGGAAATCGTTGGTATCAATGTAAGCGCTCTGGAAGCATTTGAGAATGACGCAGTTGTTTCCGTAGCAACATTAATCGAAAAAGGAATCGTGAAAAACCCGAGAGATGGCGTTAAGATTCTTGGAAATGGAGAGTTAACCAAAAAGCTTACAGTTCAGGCAAACGCTTTCAGTGAAGGCGCGAAAGCTAAGATTGAAGCTCTTGGTGGAAAAGCAGAGGTGATCTAATTGCTTCAGACAGTCCGCAGGGCATTTCAGGTTGAAGAGATCAGACAAAGATTGTTTTTCACTTTCTTAATGCTGATCGTTGTAAGGCTCGGATCCGAACTCCCGACACCGGGAGTCGATCCGTCATACATTCAGAATTTCTTCGCGAGCCAGACCGGAGACGCATTTAACTTTTTCGACGCGTTCACCGGAGGCTCCTTTACACAGATGTCCGTTTTTGCACTGAGCATTACGCCATATATCACATCTTCAATTATTGTTCAGCTTCTGACGATTGCGATTCCAAAACTGGAAGAGCTTCAGAAAGAAGGCGAGGAAGGAAGAAAGAAGATGACGGCGATTACCCGTTATCTTACAGTAGGCCTTGCGTTGATTGAATCCGCTGCTATGTCTATCGGGTTCGGACGTCAGGGGCTTCTCGTGGAATTTAATTTTGTAAATGCCGCAGTTGTCATTGTAACTTTGACGGCAGGTTCTACATTATTGATGTGGATTGGTGAGCGCATCACTGAAAAAGGTGTCGGCAATGGTATTTCCATTGTACTTCTGATTAATATTCTTTCAAGAATACCATCAGATTTTATGAGACTGTACAGCCAGTTCATCAAGGGAAAAAGCATTGCGAATGCCGCACTTGCCGCAATTATCATTATTGCGGTTCTGCTTGTTGTCATTGTATTCGTCATCATTTTGCAGGATGCGGTACGGAAGATTCCGGTACAGTATTCTCAGAAAGTGGTGGGTAGAAAGACGATGGGCGGACAGTCCACCAATATTCCATTGAAGGTGAATACGGCGGGTGTCATTCCAGTCATCTTTGCATCATCCCTGATGCAGTTTCCGATTGTCATTGCTTCTTTTCTTGGAAAAGGAGATGGAAGCGGAATCGGAAGTGAGATACTGAAAGGTCTGAATTCCAATAATTGGTGTAATCCGGCTAATATTCAGTATTCGTGGGGATTGATCGTATATATCCTTCTTACAGTATTTTTTGCGTATTTCTATACGAGTATTACATTTAACCCGATGGAAATCGCGAACAATATGAAAAAGAGCGGAGGTTTCATCCTTGGTATCAGACCGGGAAAACCTACGGTTGAATATTTGACAAAGATCCTGAATTACATTATTTTCATTGGAGCGTGCGGTCTTGTGATCGTTCAGATTATTCCGTTTTTCTTCAACGGTGTATTCGGCGCAAATGTTTCATTCGGAGGCACATCCATGATTATTATTGTAGGTGTCGTTCTGGAGACAATCAAGAAGGTCGAATCCATGATGCTTGTTCGTAATTATAAAGGATTTTTAAATACCTGATGATTTTAGCTCGCGGAAAGTTTTTTTCGCGAGTTAAAGTTCTATAATGAGATAATAAGGAGGTACGCGGTATGAAAGTAATTATGTTAGGTGCACCGGGAGCCGGCAAAGGAACGCAGGCGAAAAAGATCGCCTCAAAATATCAGATTCCGCATATTTCCACGGGAGATATTTTCCGTGCGAATATTAAAGAGGGTACAGAGCTTGGTAAAAAGGCAAAAGAATATATGGATCAGGGACTCCTTGTACCGGATGAGCTTGTTGTGGATCTGGTAGTAGATCGTGTAAAGCAGGATGACTGCAAAAATGGTTATGTACTGGATGGTTTCCCGAGAACAATTCCGCAGGCAGAGGCGCTTGACAAGGCGCTGGCAGCACTCGGGGAGAAGATGGACTATGCGATTAATGTGGATGTACCGGACGAGAATATCGTAAAGCGCATGGGAGGAAGAAGAGCATGTGTAGGATGTGGGGCTACATATCACATTGCATATGCAGCGCCTAAGCAGGAGGATATCTGCGACGTCTGTGGAAAAGAATTGATTTTGAGAGATGATGATAAGCCGGAGACGGTTCAGAAACGTCTCGATGTGTATCATGAGCAGACCCAGCCACTGATCGATTATTATCATCATGCGGGAATTCTGCGTGAAGTGGACGGTACCGTTGACATCGACGATGTATTTGCATCTATTATAAAGATTCTGGGAGAATAAAGATGTCTATAAAAATCAAATCAGCCCGAGAAATTGAGTTGATGACTGAAGCAGGCAGAATACTTGACCGGGTTCATAGAGAACTTGGCCGTAAACTGCAGGAGGGAATGTCAACTGCTGATATTGATTGCCTGGGGGAGGAGATCATCCGAAGCTTCGGATGTACCCCCTCCTTCCTCGGTTATAATGGATATCCGGCCTCGATCTGTGTGTCTGTCAATGAGGAAGTTGTACATGGAATTCCGGACAGACATAGAATTATCAAAGAAGGGGATGTCATCTCTCTGGATGCGGGGGTGATATACCGAGGATATCATTCGGACGCTGCCAGAACTTATATCCTTGGGGATGCGGATGAGGAGGTCCGAAAGCTTGTAGAGGTCACGAAACAAAGCTTCTTTGAAGGTATGAGATATGCAAAAGAAGGATATCATCTTTATGATATCTCCCGTGCAATCGGCAGCTATGCGAGACGTTTCGGTTACGGTGTAGTGAGAGAGCTTTGTGGACACGGGATTGGGACGAAACTCCATGAAGATCCACAGATCCCGAATTTTGAGATGCCGCGCGGAGGTCCGAAGCTGCGGGCAGGAATGACGCTGGCGGTGGAGCCGATGATAAATCTCGGAACCGAAAAAGTCAGATGGATGCCGGACGGGTGGACGGTGGTGACAAAGGACGGAAAGCCTTCCGCACACTATGAGAATACAATTCTGATCACCACAGGAGAACCGAAGATTCTGACACTATCAGAAGAAATCATCAAATAGGAGACTTAGATGTTGAAGTTTGAACCGGGAACACTTGTAAGATCACTTGCAGGGCATGATAAAGGAAAACTGTATATTATAATAGAAGAAAGATATCCGATGCTTTTGCTTGCGGACGGAGCACTCCGTACCATGGAGAAGCCGAAATCGAAGAAAGTCATGCATATCCAGCTTATTCACGAGAAGTTGGAAACGGAGGAATTGACGGATGATTCGATCCGTTTATTCATAAAAACATATCAGAAAGAACACATGTAAAAGGGATTGAAAAAGGAGGAACAGCATGTCAAAGGCTGACGTAATCGAAATTGAGGGAACTGTTGTCGAGAAACTTCCAAACGCGATGTTTCAAGTGGAACTAGAGAACGGGCACCAGGTACTGGCGCATATCAGTGGGAAACTTCGTATGAACTTCATTAAGATTTTACCGGGTGACAAGGTGACACTGGAACTTTCCCCTTACGATTTATCCAAGGGAAGAATTATCTGGAGAGATAAGTAAAAAAAGTATTGACTTTTGAAGAGAGAAACACTATAATATTAGATGCCGTTCGTGGGTGAAGTGCGTGCAGACGGCAGCAACAGTAGGTTTACAAGGTATGAAAGGAGGATTTGACATGAAGGTTAGATCATCAGTAAAACCGATTTGCGAAAAATGCAAAGTTATTAAGAGAAAAGGCAGTATCAGAATTATCTGCGAAAATCCGAAGCACAAACAGCGTCAGGGCTAATTGCTGGCAACAAGGTGATTTGGAACATGAATTAGGCGGCTGATAGTGTGACACACCAGGCAGTGTGTAGCGCTATTTTAAATATACAAGGCACCGCGGAAAGGGCCATTGTATATTGCTTCTAATACCGGCGGTCATTAACCGAAAGGTTGCCGGAAAGGGCATATTTAACATACCGGATATGCCTGGGCGCATCAGTATTCCGTCAAATACGGTACGCCCCAGTTAAAGACAATATGAAACAAAACATGTAAAATGGAGGAAACAAGTATGGCTCGTATTGCAGGTGTTGACTTACCAAGAGACAAACGTGTAGAGATTGGTCTGACTTATATCTACGGAATCGGTAGAGTAAGCGCAAACCGTATTTTAACAGAAGCAGGTGTAAATCCTGACACGAGATGCAGAGACTTAACTGATGAAGAAGTTAAAAAGATCAGCTCTGTTATCGATGAAACTCAGGTTGTAGAAGGTGACCTGAGAAGAGAGATCGCACTGAATATCAAGAGATTACAGGAGATCGGATGCTACAGAGGAATCCGTCATAGAAAAGGACTTCCGGTTCGTGGACAGAAGACGAAAACCAACGCGAGAACAAGAAAAGGTCCGAAGAGAACAGTAGCAAATAAGAAGAAATAGTAATAGACAATATTCAAGAAAGTAGGTTAGTTTAAATGGCAAAGAAAGTTGCAAAGAAAGTAACAAAAAAACGTGTCAAGAAAAACGTTGAACATGGACAGGCACATATCCAGTCATCTTTCAATAACACAATCGTTACACTGACAGATGCACAGGGAAATGCTTTATCATGGGCAAGTGCCGGCGGTCTGGGATTTAGAGGTTCAAGGAAATCTACTCCATATGCAGCGCAGATGGCGGCTGAGACAGCAGCTAAAGCAGCATTAGTACATGGTCTGAAATCAGTAGACGTTATGGTAAAGGGACCAGGTTCAGGTAGAGAAGCAGCGATCCGTGCGCTTCAGGCATGCGGTATTGATGTAACAAGCATCAAAGATGTAACTCCGGTACCACACAATGGTTGCCGCCCACCAAAACGCAGAAGAGTCTAATTTTGATTAGGAGGATAAGAGCATGGCAGTAAATAGAGTTCCGGTACTGAAAAGATGCCGTTCCCTCGGAATGGATCCGATTTATTTAGGAATTGATAAAAAGTCCAAAAGACAGTTAAAGAGAGCAAACAGAAAGATGAGCGAGTATGGTCTCCAGTTACGTGAGAAACAGAAAGCGAAATTCATCTACGGCGTATTAGAGAAACCGTTCCGTAACTATTACAAGAAAGCGAAACAGATGAACGGTATGACAGGTACAAACCTGATGGTTCTTCTCGAGACAAGACTTGATAATATCATTTTCCGTCTTGGTTTCGCAAGAACGAGACGTGAAGCAAGACAGATCGTAGACCACAAGCATGTACTTGTAAACGGTAAGCAGGTGAACATTCCGTCCTACCTTGTAAAGGCTGGTGACGTGATCGAAATCAAAGAAAAATGTAAAGGTTCCCAGAGATATAAAGATATCCTCGAGGTAACAGGCGGGCGTCTTGTACCGGCTTGGTTAGAGGCAGACGCTGAAAGCTTAAAAGGAACAGTAAAAGAGCTTCCGACACGCGATGAGATCGATGTACCGGTTGATGAAATGCTGATCGTCGAATTATATTCTAAATAATAACCCGTAAAACGTGCTGATAGCAGGAGGGAACTTATAGTGTTTGATTTTAATAAACCAAATATCGAAATCACAGAAATGTCAGAAGATAAGAAATATGGCAGATTTGTTGTGGAGCCACTGGAAAGGGGCTACGGAACAACGCTTGGTAACAGCCTCAGAAGAATTATGCTGTCCTCTCTGCCTGGAGCGGCAATTAGCCAGGTAAAAATTGACGGGGTTCTGCATGAATTCAGTTCCATTCCGGGAGTGAAGGAAGACGTTACCGAGATCATTATGAATCTGAAGACATTGGCGATTAAAAACACTTCAGAAACAGACGAACCCAAAACAGCTTATATTGAATTTGAAGGAGAAGGCGTTGTAACAGGCGCTGATATCCAGGTGGATTCTGATATTGAGATTATGAATCCGGACGTTGTGATTGCTACACTCAACGGTGGAGCAGACAGCAAGCTTTACATGGAGCTGACGATTACAAAGGGCAGAGGCTATGTAAGCTCTGACAAGAACAAGAAGGAAGATCTCCCGATCGGTGTGATCCCGATTGATTCTATCTATACTCCTGTAGAGCGTGTCAATCTGACGGTACAGAATACCCGTGTCGGACAGATTACAGACTACGATAAGCTGACACTGGATGTATATACCAACGGTACCCTGCTTCCGGACGAGGCTGTGAGCCTTGCGGCAAAAGTATTGAACGAACATCTGAAACTCTTCATCGACCTCTCTGAGGTGGCTCAGGCTGCTGAAGTGATGATTGAGAAAGAGGACGATGAGAAGGAAAAGGTACTTGAGATGAGTATCGATGAACTGGAACTTTCGGTTCGTTCTTACAACTGCTTAAAGAGAGCCGGAATCAATACCGTGGAAGAGCTGACAAACAGAACTCCTGAGGATATGATGAAAGTACGTAATCTGGGACGGAAGTCTTTAGAAGAAGTGTTGGCAAAATTAAAAGAACTCGGCTTGGAACTAAGCCAGGGTGAGGAATAGAAACGTATACCAAATTTTCTGCCGGTAAGCCCGAAGTGCGCGGCAGGGCATTTGACTAGTAAGCCCGAAGTTGCATAATCAGATGTAAAACATGGAGGAAAATAGCAATGGCAAAGTATAGAAAGCTTGGAAGAAGAAGTGATTTAAGAAAAGCTCTGTTAAGAAACCAGGTAACAGCTCTTTTAAATCATGGAAAGATCAGAACAACAGAAGCAAAGGCAAAAGAGATCCGAAAGATTGCTGAAGGTCTGATCGCTATGGCTGTAAAAGAAAAAGATAACTACGAAGAAGTAACTGTCAAAGCAAAAGTTGCCCGTAAAGACGCTGACGGAAAGCGTGTAAAAGAAGTAGTAGACGGAAAGAAAGTAACTGTATACGACGAAGTTGAGAAGAAGATCAAAAAGGATCTTCCTTCCAGATTACATGCACGCCGCCAGATGCTGAAGGTTCTTGTTCCGGTAAAAGAAGTAACAGACGGAAAGAAGAAAGCGGCAAAAGAAGTAGATCTTGTAAATAAATTATTTACAGAGATCGCTCCGAAATACGAAGGACGTAACGGTGGTTACACAAGAATCGTAAAGATCGGACAGCGTAAAGGTGACGCTGCGATGGAAGTATTCATCGAGTTAGTATAATATGTTATCTGAATAAGATTCAAAAATGTAGACGGTTTCCCAAATTCTGGGGGACCGTCTTTTTTCATGCAAAATGCCGGGGGATTTGTGAAAAATGGAAGTTGCTTTATGCAAAAAAGAGAAAGGGAATATCTTGTTAAAAAATTATCAAGAATTGATTGACAAACAATTAACGATATACTATACTAAGCACAGTGAAACGAACAACGTTTTGAGTTTAGGAGGAGAACAAGCATGGCGACAAAGAAAAAAGAAGCACCGGCAATCATTGACAGTGTGGACGCATTAGTAGCAAAGATCAAAGCGATGAAAGAAGCGCAGAAAGTATTTGCTGCCTTTACTCAGGATCAGGTTGATAAGATCTTTTTTGAGGCAGCTATGGCTGCAAACAAACAGCGTATTCCGCTTGCGAAGATGGCAGTAGAAGAGACTGGCATGGGCGTTGTGGAAGACAAGATTATCAAGAATCACTATGCTGCAGAATATATTTACAACGCATACAAAAACACAAAGACTTGTGGTGTGATCGAAGAAGATCCGGCATACGGAATCAAGAAAGTGGCGGAGCCGATCGGTCTGATCGCGGCGGTCATTCCGACGACAAACCCGACTTCCACAGCAATCTTTAAGACACTGATCGCATTAAAGACAAGAAATGCGATCATCATCAGCCCACATCCACGTGCAAAGGCTTGTACAATTGCGGCTGCAAAAGTTGTGCTTGACGCGGCAGTAAAAGCAGGTGCTCCGGAAGGTATCATCGGATGGATCGATGTTCCGTCTCTGGAACTGACAAACGAAGTAATGAGAGACGCAGATATCATCCTTGCAACAGGTGGTCCTGGAATGGTGAAAGCTGCTTACTCATCAGGAAAACCGGCGCTCGGCGTAGGTGCTGGTAATACACCAGCAATCATCGATGAGACAGCGGACATTAAGCTTGCTGTAAACTCCATTATACATTCAAAAACATTTGATAACGGTATGATCTGTGCTTCTGAGCAGTCTGTCACCGTTCTGGAGAGCGTATACGAGGAAGTGAAGAAAGAGTTCGCTTACCGTGGATGCTACTTCTTAAAGAAAGACGAAATCGAGAAAGTCAGAAAGACAATCATCATCAATGGCGCACTGAACGCGAAAATCGTAGGACAGAGCGCATACACGATCGCAAAACTTGCAGGCGTCGATGTTCCGGAGACTACAAAGATTCTGATCGGTGAGGTAGAATCCGTTGATATCTCCGAGGAGTTCGCTCACGAGAAACTTTCTCCGGTACTTGCAATGTACAAGGCAATGACATTCGACGAGGCACTTGCAAAGGCAGAACAGCTTGTTGCTGACGGCGGATACGGACATACTTCCTCTCTCTATGTTGACACAGCAGAGAAAGAAAAGATGGCAAAATACGCGGCAGCGATGAAGACATGCCGTATACTCGTAAACACACCGTCATCCCAGGGGGGTATCGGTGATCTGTACAACTTCAAACTTGCTCCGTCTCTGACACTTGGATGCGGTTCCTGGGGTGGAAACTCTGTATCTGAAAATGTTGGGGTAAAACATCTGATCAACATCAAGACTGTTGCCGAGAGGAGAGAGAATATGCTTTGGTTCAGAACACCTGAGAAAGTTTACTTTAAGAAAGGATGTATGCCGGTAGCGCTGGATGAGCTTGGCACAGAGATGCACAAGAAAAAAGCATTTATCGTTACAGACAGCTTCTTATACAAAAACGGATATGTAAAACCGATCGAAGCAAAGCTTGATGAAATGGGAATTCAGCACACCTGCTTCTACGAAGTAGCACCGGATCCGACATTACAGTGCGCTATGAAAGGTACAGACCAGATGAGAGCGTTTGAGCCGGATACGATCATCGCACTTGGCGGTGGTTCCGCAATGGACGCGGCAAAGATCATGTGGGTAATGTACGAACATCCGGAAGCAAACTTTGAAGACATGGCAATGGACTTCATGGATATCCGTAAGAGAGTATACAAATTCCCTAAGATGGGCGAGAAAGCTTACTTTGTAGCAATCCCGACCTCTTCAGGTACAGGTTCTGAGGTGACGCCGTTTGCCATCATCACAGATGCGGACACCGGTGTAAAATGGCCTCTGGCTGACTACGAATTACTTCCAAACATGGCAATCGTTGATGTGGACAATATGATGACACAGCCGAAGGGACTGACAAGCGCATCCGGTATCGACGTGATGACCCATGCGATTGAAGCCTATGTATCCATCATGGCTACAGAATATACAGATGGTCTTGCATTAAAGGCAATCAAGACAGTCTTTGATTATCTGCCGGCTGCTTACGATAAGGGAGCAAACGACCCGATCGCAAGAGAGAAAATGGCGAATGCATCCTGTATGGCCGGTATGGCATTTGCAAACGCCTTCCTTGGACTGAACCACTCTATGGCTCACAAACTTGGTGCGTTCCATCACATTCCACATGGTGTGGCAAATGCGCTTCTTTTGACAAACGTGATCCGCTACAATGCTGCGGAAGTACCGGTGAAGATGGGAACTTTCTCACAGTACCAGTATCCGCACGCTCAGGAAAGATATGCTGAGGCGGCAAGATTTGCAGGAATCTGCGGAAAGGATGACGCCCAGACAGTAGAATTATTCTGTGAAAAACTGGAAGAATTAAAGAAAGCGATCGGAATTCCGAAGACGATTAAAGAATGGGGTATCAAGGAAGAAGACTTCCTTGCAACACTGGATGAGATGGTAGAGCAGGCATTCAACGACCAGTGTACAGGGGCAAACCCGAGATATCCATTGATGAGCGAAATCAAAGAGCTTTACCTGAAATCCTACTACGGCAACTAAATGATTCTCGTACTTCATATGCAAGATGCGGCAGGAGTTTATGGTATCATAGACATAAATGAAAAACAGTTTTGACAGACAGGAGGTAATCTTATGAAACTGGAAAATGTAATCGTAGAACGTCCATACAAAAAAGTATACCGCTGCGAAGAGGGAATCGCAAAGGTGTTTGAGCCGACTCATCCGAAAGAGGACGTCTTTAATGAGGCACTGAATCAGGCGAGGGTGGAGGCCACAGGACTGAATATTCCGAAAGTAAAAAGTGTGAATGACATCGACGGAAAATGGGCACTTGTGATTGAATATAAAGAAGGAAAGACGCTGGAAGAGCTGATGACGGAGCATCCGGAAAAAATGGATGAGTACTTGGAGCAATTCGTGGATCTGCAGCTTGAGATCCACAGTAAGACAGCCCCGTTATTAGGAAAGCTCAAAGATAAGTTGACTCGCCAGATTAACAGCCTGAAAGATGTGGTAGACGCTACGACAAGATATGAACTCCTGACAAGGCTGGATAGTATGCCAAAGCATCATAAAGTATGCCATGGCGACTATAATCCTAGCAACGTGATCGTAGGTGAGGATGGAAGCCTTTATATCGTAGACTGGGCACACGCCACCCAGGGAAATGCAAGTGCGGACGCAGCGATGACATACCTGCTTTTCGCTTTAAAAGATCAAAAGATAGCTGATAAATACATGAATCTGTTCTGCAAGAAGAGTGATACGGCAAAGCAGTATGTACAGCAGTGGCTTCCGATCGTTGCCGCGGCACAGCTTGCCAAGGAACATGTAATGGAAAAAGAGTTCTTGATGAAATGGATTGATATCTTTGATTACCAATAGGTCAGTTATCATCATATGGCGCCGGATTCTTAGGAATCCGGCGTTTTTTTTGCCTTGAACGAAAAATACTAAAAAGTTTTAACTGTTTAGGAGGAAAGAATGTTACAATGTGAGAAAAGGGAGGGATTTGATGATCATTCGAGAGACAGGAGAGGATGATTTGGGGCAGGTGATGACAATTATCCGTATGGCACAGCAGTCGTTTCGGGATCAGGGCGTTGACCAGTGGCAGGACGGGTATCCTAACGAGGCGGTGATTCTGGAGGATATAAGAAAGGGACAAAGCTATGTGGCGGAGGAGAAGGGTATCATTTTAGGCACAGCGGTTATTTCCTTTGAAAAGGAGAAGACTTATGACGGGATTGAGAACGGACAGTGGTTGACGCCGGGAGATACAAAGTATATGGTAATACACCGGATTGCCACCAATTATGAGTACAAGAGAAGAGGAACGGCAGGAGCCTTTCTGGAGTTTGCCAGGGAGACCGCGCGGAGGCGAGGAGTGCTCAGCATTCGGATTGATACGCATCCGGACAATCAGATCATGCAAAGCTGGCTCTGTAAGAATGGCTTCATCTACTGTGGATGGATCTGGCTTATCAACGGGTCCCTGCGCTATGCGTATGAGAACGTGTTATAAAGATGGTAAGGATTTACATAATTTTTTTAGAAAAGATTTAGAATTCTTCCATGGTTTCTACACAGTTGAAGTGCTATACTAAAACAATCAAATGAAGGGAGATACACTATGAAAGAAGTTAAATCCCCCAGGAAGCCGTTTCTGATCTATGCGCTTGTAGTTGCGGTGATCATTCTTTTGCTCAATGGGATTCTCTTTCCGAATATACTGGAGCAGAGGACGGAGGAAGTGGATTATGGGACATTTATGACAATGACAGAGAAGCGGGAAATCGGTCTTGTGGAGGTACAGGATACGAAAATCGTATTCACGGACAAGGATCAGAAGCATGTGTACGAGACTGGAGTGATGAATGATCCGGGACTTGTGGACCGTCTGCATGAGGCCGGAGCGAAGTTCTCGCAGAATATTGAGGAGCAGATGCCGGTATGGATCAGCCTTCTGCTCTCTTATGTGATTCCGATTGCTATTTTCCTTTTTATTGGTAATTGGCTGGCGAAGAAAATGACGAATAAGATGGGTGGAGCCAATTCTATGGCTTTCGGTATGGGAAAGAGTAATGCCAAGATTTATGTGCAGTCCGACTCAGGTATCCACTTTTCAGATGTGGCCGGGGAGGAGGAAGCTAAGGAACTTTTGAGTGAGATTGTAGACTTTTTGCACAATCCGGGGCGTTACCGTGAGATCGGAGCGTCCATGCCAAAGGGGGCCCTGCTTGTAGGTCCTCCGGGTACTGGCAAGACACTCCTTGCCAAGGCAGTGGCCGGGGAGGCGAGCGTGCCGTTTTTCTCGATTTCCGGTTCCGAGTTTGTGGAGATGTTCGTTGGTATGGGCGCAGCTAAGGTGCGGGATTTGTTCAAGCAGGCTAACGAAAAAGCGCCGTGCATCGTGTTTATCGACGAGATCGATACGATTGGAAAGAAACGTGACGGCCAGATCAATGGAAATGACGAGCGGGAGCAGACGCTGAATCAGCTTCTTACAGAGATGGACGGCTTTGACGGCTCCAAGGGCGTTGTCATTCTTGCGGCGACCAACCGTCCCGATTCTCTTGACCCGGCGCTTTTGAGACCGGGCCGGTTTGACCGGAGGATACCGGTGGAGCTTCCGGATATGGCGGGGCGTGCGGATATTTTGAGAGTCCATGCAAAGAAGATCAAGATAGCGGATAATGTGGACTTTGAAGAGATTGCCAAGATGACGGCAGGTGCTTCCGGCGCGGAGCTTGCTAATATCGTCAATGAGGCGGCTCTCAAGGCAGTCCGGGAACACAGACGGTTTGCTACCCAGGCGGATATGGAGGCGAGTGTGGAAATTGTCATTGCGGGTTACGAGAAGAAGACCCGCGTCCTTTCTAATAAGGAGAAATTACAGGTGGCATATCACGAGGTTGGACATGCGCTTGTGGCGGCGCTCCAGACCCATTCGGCTCCGGTACAGAAGATTACTATCATCCCAAGGACGAGCGGAGCGCTTGGCTACACGATGCAGGTGGATGAGAAAGAGCATTTCCTGATGTCCAAAGAGGAACTGGAGAATAAGATTGCCACATTTACAGGCGGACGGGCGGCAGAGGAGCTGATTTTCCATTCCAGCTCCACGGGGGCGTCCAATGATATTGAGCAGGCTACGAGGCTTGCAAGGGCGATGATCACCCAGTACGGTATGTCTGACGAGTTTGATATGGTGGCGCTCCAGCATATTAGCAATCAATATTTGGGCGGGGACGCATCGTTATCATGCTCGGACGAGACAGCCTCCTATGTTGACAAGAAGGTTGTGGAGCTTGTGCGGACGCAGCATGAGAAGGCAAAGAGGATTCTGGAAGAAAATATTATGAAGCTCCATGATATTGCCAGATATCTGTATGAGCATGAGACGATCACCGGGGATGAATTTATGGAGATTTTAAATCATGGCCCGGAACGATTGACCGGGCCGATATCGTAAAAGAGAAGTAAGCGAGCTGTTTGAAAGCAAATTTCGAAATTTGCGGTAAATAGGCTGAGGAGGCAGAGATGATCTACCAAATCACAGACAGATATAATATATAACTTCCGAGGAGCAGGGCGCCCTGAATACGCCCTGCTTTCTTTTTTATGATGGATGGGACGCACATCAGAAATAGTACAAGGAATATGAATGGCAGCTCCAGCTTCATTACACTGTCTGTGTATGTGATGGGGCATATCACTGCCGAGAGACCACCCACCAGCACGAAATTCAATATGTCTGCTCCGATGATGTTTCCAAGAGAAAGAGACGAGTGCTTTTTCTTCAGGGCAGTCAATGAGGTTGCAAGTTCGGGAAGAGAGGTTCCCAGCGCTATGAAGGTAAGAGATATGATGGATTCGGGCACGCTAAAGACCCGGGCCAGTTTCGGTCCGTACTCCACGAGGAAACCTGCACCTATGTAAATAACGCCCGCTTCGAGAATGAGACGAATGACGTCGCTGATACCGAACTCCTGCTTTTCTGTCAGGGGTTCCAAAGTGTATGCTGCGCCTTGTGCAGATACAACGGAACCGGCACGTTCCCTTCGACCGACGTTCCGGTGTGTGTGATGTCCATACCCCATCGCCCGTCTTATGGAATTCAGGAAAAACGCTATACAAAGACACAGTAGAGTGATTCCTGCTGTCCGGGGCAGGCCGCCGGTGAGATATCCGCAGGACGCATACAAGCCGAGAGCTGTTCCAAGAAAGCAAAGTCCCGTCCGCACGTCCTTCACCTCCCGAGACTTAAGAAGGACCGGCCGCAGGAATATCAGCGTTCCGGCAATAAAGCCTGTATTGCACAGAATGGAACCAAGAGCATTTCCAAGAGCCATGTCAGGCAACCCTTTTACTGACGCCATTGTCGAGAACAGCGTTTCGGGCAGGGTCGTGCCCAGGCTTACAATCGTTGCGCCAATAAGCACTTCTGGCAGTCTGAACCGGTTCGCAAGTGACACAGCACTGTCAACGAAGAGCCCGCTCCCCCACACGAGAAGTACAAGTCCCAGTGAAAACATCAATATATAATAACCGACTGTCAATTTTTCTGACCGCCTTTCATAGGTCGTCTCCCCAAAGTATATGCATCCGTGAGAGGAAATATTTCACTGAATGTTTCCAAAATCCAGAGTATGAATATACTGTTAGAAAAAGAGATGCCGAAGAGAGATCCATGAGGCATCCGCTGTAAACAGAAGGTATCACTATGTTTATCCATGTACTGCTACTGGTCTGCGCTCTGTGCGTAGACACCTTTACCGCAGGCATCGCTTACGGGGCTGACCGTGTGAAATTGACTTTGCCGCAAATCGGTGCGGTTAGTGGGATATGCAGCCTGTGCCTGGGCATTTCCCTCATCTTTGGAAACATCATTGACAGCTTCATCCCCGAGACATTTACCAGAGTTGTCTGCTGCTCAAGTCTATTCTTCCTGGGGGCTCTTAAACTTATCGATTCTGCAATACGCCATTATCTGAAATATCACGAATCTGTCCGCAGAGATATCTGTTTTTCGATTTCTAGCCTCAGCTTCATCATCAGTATCTACACAGATCCATTAGAAGCCGATGAGGACAGGAATAAAATTTTGTCGTGGAGAGAAACCTTTTTCTTCTCCATTGCCATGTCCATAGACAGTCTCATCTCCGGCACGATGGCGGCATTTCTTAAAATACCGGTCCTTTTGACCGTACTGGCCTCTTTCCTCGTCGGGGTAGTATTTATCTGCTCAGGACTTTTTGTCGGTGCAAGGATACAGCAGCGCCTCCCTTTCGATCTGTCATGGATGAGCGGAATACTATTCATTGTACTTGCCGTGATCAGATATTAACATGCAAAAATCCAGGCTGAATCTACAAATACAAAGATTTAGCCTGGATTTTTCATATCATAGGGGAAGCGTCTAATCATCTAAGCTGATGATTTCGCCATACCCTAGGGTACTTTTTATAGTTCCTGTTTGTCACTTATCGTTAGAAAAAGACGTTTCCACCTACAACAGTTCCAATGTGTCCAGTGTATGCGGCACGGAACTGATAGCATCCGCTGACGGATGACAGACGTTTGCCGTTCAGGGCGTCTCTTGCCACCTGATAACAAAGAGAACTCGGTCCGCGCTCTAAAACACGGTTGAGACTTCCATTCCAGGTCGGTGAGAACTGTCCACTTTGATAAATAACACCTTTTAATGTGTTAGGATATCTCGGGCTTTCTACACGGTTCATAATGACGGTGGCAACAGCAAGCAGCCCATCATAGCCGCTAGAACCTGCCTCACATTCCAGAATAGCCGCAAACAGGACAAGGTCTGTCGTCTCGGCAGGAGCAGCAGGCTTCTGTGTTGTCGATCCGCCTGTGCCCGGTTTCTGTGTCCCGGAATTGCCTGTGTTGTTATTGTTGCTGTTGTTTGTACTTCCAGAAGAGCCGCCTCCGGATGGTTTTTTATGATCTTCCGGTTTCTGAGAGGATGATTCCTGTTTTTGATCTGAGGAAGATTGATTCTTTCCTGAATTCTTGTCAGATGAATGATTGGATGCCAGTTCCTCTGTGCCGGCTGCATGGTAGGAGTCCGTTGTCGTCTCCAATGCCTTCTTTGCCGCTTCTTCGGCTGCCTTTGCCTTGGCTAGCGCCTGGGAAGAAGCAGAAAGCTGCCCGCTAGTTGATGAAATGCGGGAATTCAGTTCTGACTGCTTGGACGTCATCTCCTGTTTCATGGCGTCCAATTCCTCTTTTTGTTTTTTTAGATTTTTCTCTTTTTGGTCGATATCCTGACGCAGATCCTGAAGCTCTTTGAGCATCTTGCGGTCATAGTCTGTAACCCGCTCCACAAAGTCTACACGGTTCAGAAATTCTCCCATACTGTCGGAAGTAAACAGAATCTCCAGAAAAGAGACGTTTCCGTTTTCGTATATGTACTGGATACGCTTTTTCATGGACTGATACTGCAAATCCTCATTCACCTGTGCCGCGGCCAGATCAAGCTCCGCCTGCTCCGCTTCCTTATTCGTGCTTTCGATCTTCGATGCAAGAGAGGTGATCTCCCCGCTGATAGAAGAAAGCTGCTCATTCAAATCCTGTAATTCGGACTGAAGATTCTGTGTCTCCTGCTCCAGATCGGATACGGAATCTCCCGCAGATACAAGAACGGGGGACGCCATGAGAACGGTGGCACAGGTAAAAGCAGTACATGCACGCAGTAAAGGTTTAAGTTTTGCTTTCATCATACCGAATCCTTTCGTAAAAATAAATACAGATAGAGTATACTATAAATTGCGGAATTAATCAAATTTTGATAGAATATAAATAATTATGTAGGACAAAGTCTGTAACAGTTCAGGTATGACAGCCCGGATTTGCGGCCTTGTGGATGAACTGTTATAGAAATTTATGCAGAAAGGAAAGCAAAAATGGGAGGTAAATCAAAAGAAGCAGAGTTTGAGACATACCGTTTAAGAATTTACCCGTGGGTGCGTGAGATTCCTGAGGATGAGGAAGGATGGAGGCGAGAGGGGTACTCCCCGGAGGATACGCCGCTTTTGTCTTTTGTGGACGGACTGATGACGGTATTTGTAGTGCATCAGGGAGAAGATTCCTATGAAATTCTAAAGGATAGTATGGTGCCAGACGGGGTAAGTACGGAAATGCTTTATCAGACAGCCTGTGAAAATCTGGCGCGGGATGTGGAGTTCGTCTTTTCTAATACCCTTTTTGGTGGATTTGGAGTGATTGCGGACGGGATACACGAGGCGAGTGCTCTGTGCCTTCGTCATATCTGGGAGACCTGCACCCAAAAGCTTGAAGATGACGTGCTGATTTTGGTTCCCGCCAGAGATATGCTTTTATTTGCTCCACAGTCCGATGAAAGGGCTGTTCGCTCTATGATTCAGTTTGCGGAGCAAGGATGGATGCAGAGCCGGTACCGAGTGACGAAAAAGCAATATCGGTATTCGAGGGAGAGAAAGGAACTTACGATCTATGAGAACAATTAAGATGATTGGACTGGATCTGGACGGGACGCTTCTGAACCGGGAGAAGAAGCTTACCACTTATTCGAAGGAGATACTAAAGGAAGCCATCTGCCAGGGGATGATTGTTCTGGTGGCGACCGGGAGACCACTTTTGGGAGTACCGGATTTTATGCGGGAGTTTCCGGGGATGCGCTATATTCTTACGGCCAATGGAGCGAGGATTTACGACCGGGAAGATGGTAATCGGCTGTTATATGAGAATCTTCTTTCCAGGGAAGATGCGTGCACCGTATTGGACGTATTTGAGGAGTATGATACGTTGAAGGACGTCTATTATGACGGTGTCGGTTATGCGAACCGCTTGGAGGTGGAACATCTGGAACGGTATTATGAAGATCCGGCCATGCGGGAATATATCTGGAGGACAAGGAAACGGGTGGAGAATGTCCGGGACAAAATGAAAGAATATTCTTTCGGATTGGATAAGATACAGGCAGTCTTCGCGAAGAGGAGCGAACGGGAGGAAGCGATGAGGCGTCTGAAGGAGAAGACAGATCTTGCCGTTACCGGCGCACTTGCAAATAATATTGAAGTCAACGCCAGGGGAGTCAATAAAGGAAACGGCCTGCTTATGCTTGGAAAGATTCTTGGCATTGAGAAGGAAGAGATCATGGCATGCGGGGATGGACTGAATGATCTGGCCATGCTTCGGGCGGTGGGCTTTGGAGTCGCTATGGCGAATGGAAATGAGGAAGTCAAAAAGTATGCCGACTATGTCACAGGAAGTAATGACGAGGATGGCGTGGCAAAAGCGATTGAGAAATTTGTATTGAGATAAGGGAGGTAGGAACGTGGATATTATTATTTCTATTATACTTGGCATTGTACAGGGCATTACGGAGTGGCTGCCGATCAGCAGCACCGGACATCTGCTTTTGGTTGATGAGTTTCTGCACATGAATGTCAGTGCCGACTTTATGAATATGTTTAAGGTTGTGATTCAGCTTGCATCGGTAATTGCCGTGATTGTGCTCTATTTCCACAAGTTGAATCCATTTTCGCCAAAGAAATCGGCGAAGCAGCGCTGGAATACGATCGAGCTTTGGATGAAAGTGGTGGTAGCTTGTATTCCATCTGCGGTGGGACTGTTTATCGATGATATTGTGGATGAGAAGCTCTCTAACTATGTTGTCATTTCTCTGATGCTGATCATTTATGGCATCTTGTTTATCGTGATCGAGAAGTGGAATAAGCAACGCAGTCCAAGGGTGACAAAGTTAAAAGAGCTGACTTACTGGACCGCTCTTGGGATAGGGTGCTTTCAGGTACTTGCAATGGTGCCGGGGACTTCCAGGTCCGGAGCGACGATTGTAGGAGCTTTGCTCATTGGCGTGGCAAGACCGGTGGCGGCTGAGTTCACCTTTTTCCTCGCAATTCCTACCATGGTAGCGGCCAGCGGATTGAAACTGCTCAAGTTCGGTTTTCATTACACGGGCCAGGAGATCATCATCCTGCTGGTAGGATGCGTGGTATCTTTCCTTGTATCCGTTTTTGCGATCAAGTTCCTTATGGGATACATTAAGAAGCACGATTTTACCGTATTCGGATATTACCGTATTATTCTGGGAGTTGTCGTTCTGGCATATTTCCTGATTTTTGTGTAACTTGATCAGGATACAAAAAGAGCGGATTTGATGCGTCGGCATGGGATCCGCTTTCGCTTTGTAAAAAGGAGAAGGAGCGCTATATGGGCTTTGAACACGAACTGATTATTCCAAACGAAGGATTTCCATTCAAGCTGTTTCAGTTTGAGGGGAAAGACGGACACTATGTAAGGGAGAAGCATTGGCACCGTTCGATTGAGATCTTTGCGGTCTTTGAGGGAACACTGGCCTTTTTTATAAATGAGGAGGAGTATCCACTTGGCTCGGGAGAATTTATACTTCTGAATTCCAATGAGATTCATTCGATCTCTTCACCTGAAGCAAACCGGACGATTGTCCTTCAGATTCCGATGAATGTTTTGCGGAATGTGGAGACAGGCGGGGGACTGATTTTGTTTACCCACAGTCCGAAACGGCAGGATTCAAAAATCATGGAATTGATCGGGAGTATGTACCAGGAACTCCAAGAGAGAGGGAGTGAATATGAATGGAAGGTGCAGAGCGATTTTTTCATGCTGGTTTATCTGCTGCTTACGAAATACCGAAAGCGGGAGATTTTGCCGGAGGAAATCCGTCATTACCGAAAATTAAACCGACTTTCCACGATCACAGGTTATATCCGGGAGAATTATACGAAGGAGCTTTCTCTGGAGATGGTGGCAGACAGATTTGGCTACTCTCCGTCATATCTCTCGCGGATGTTCCGGAAATACGCACAGACCAATTATAAGACCTATCTCCAGAATGTACGGATCGAGTATGGGTTTCGGGAACTTGCCAATACTGATCATACGATCGGTGAGATTGCTTTGAACAATGGATTTCCCAATCAGAAAGCATTTACAAGGGAATTTAAAAAGAAATACGGAATTCTGCCAAGTGAATATCGAAGAGGACAAAAAAATGCCAAAGATTAGCTAAAATATGGGTGGAAAAAGACAAAAAAGAACTGATATAATCATTGAAAAAGAGCAATGAACATGGAACGGACTTTTAAGGTGCCGTATAAAAGATCACACTCTAAATAATCAGGAGGAAAAAGATGAGTCTGGAAATGAATATGCCAAAAGTAAAATTAGGAATCGTTGCGGTGAGCAGAGACTGTTTTCCGGAGAGCCTTTCCGTAACGAGAAGAGGAAATCTGGTGAAAGCCTACAAGGAGAAATATCCGGCAGAAGACATCTATGAATGTCCGATCTGCATCGTAGAGAGCGAAATCCACATGGTACAGGCGCTGGAGGATCTCAAAAAGGCAGGATGCAACGCACTTTGTGTCTACCTTGGAAACTTTGGGCCGGAGATCTCGGAGACGCTGCTGGCAAAGCATTTTGACGGACCAAAGATGTTTGTAGCGGCGGCGGAGGAGACCGGGGATCATCTCTGCCAGGGAAGAGGGGATGCTTATTGTGGAATGTTAAATGCAAGCTACAATCTCTCGCTCCGCAATATCAAAGCGTATATACCGGAATATCCGGTAGGAGACGCTGCCGACTGTGCGGACATGATCCATGAGTTTGTTCCTATCGCAAGGGCTGTGATTGCGCTGCAGGATCTTAAGATTATCAGCTTTGGGCCACGTCCGTTTAATTTCCTGGCGTGTAACGCGCCGATCAAGCAGCTTTACAATCTTGGAGTGGAGATCGAGGAGAATTCTGAACTGGATCTTTTTGAATCATTCAACAAACATGAAGGAGACGAGCGGATTTGGGAAATCGTAAAAGAGATGGAAGAGGAACTGGGAGCAGGCAATAAAAAACCGGAGATTCTGCCCAAACTGGCGCAGTATGAGCTGACGCTCAAAGACTGGATCCGTGATCATAAGGGATACAGAAAATACGTGGCGATTGCCGGGAAATGCTGGCCTGCCTTCCAGACACAGTTTGGTTTTGTACCGTGTTATGTGAACAGTCGTCTGACCGCGCAGGGGATTCCGGTATCCTGCGAGGTGGATATCTACGGTGCAGTCAGCGAGTACATCGGAACAGTCGTAAGCCAGGACGCTGTCACCCTGCTTGATATTAATAATACCGTTCCAAATGATATGTATGAGACAGAAATCAAGGGCAAATATGATTACACGCTCAAAGATACCTTTATGGGATTCCACTGCGGAAACACTGCTTCCGGGAAACTCTCTTCCTGTGAGATGAAATATCAGATGATTATGGCGCGTACCCTTCCGGAAGAGGTGACACAGGGCACTCTGGAAGGAGATATCCTACCGGGGGACATCACTTTTTATCGTCTCCAAAGTACGGCTGATAATAAACTGCGAGCTTACATTGCACAGGGTGAAGTACTTCCGGTAGCAACCAGATCATTCGGCTCTATCGGGATTTTCGCTATCCCTGAGATGGGAAGATTTTATCGCCATGTCCTCATTGAAGGCAATTACCCGCATCACGGGGCAGTTGCGTTTGGACACTACGGTAAGACGCTGTACGAAGTATTCCGCTACATCGGTGTGGACATGGATGAGATCGGCTACAACCAGCCTAGAGGAGTACGTTACAAAACAGAAAATCCATTTGCGTAAGCGACAGAAGGAGGAATTGCGGATGTTCTATATTGGTGTGGATCTTGGCACCTCGGCGGTGAAGCTGCTTTTGATGGACTCTGAAGGGAAAATCCGGAAGATTGTTTCAAAGCAATACCCGATTTCATTCCCACATCCGGGCTGGTCGGAACAGAATCCGGTGGACTGGTATGAGAAGAGTATCGAGGGGATCCGGGAGTTGACAGAGGATATTAACCGTCAGGAAGTGGCAGGTATCAGTTTTGGTGGTCAGATGCACGGCCTTGTGACACTGGACGGGCAGGATGAGGTGATCCGTCCGGCGATCCTCTGGAACGACGGGCGTTCAACAAAGGAGACGGATTATCTCAATGAGGTGATCGGAAAAGAGCGGTTGTCCGAATATACAGCTAATATTGCGTTTACAGGATTCACGGCTCCGAAGATTTTATGGATGAAGGAGAACGAGCCGGATCAGTTCGCAAGAATCCGAAAAATTATGCTGCCAAAAGATTATTTGGCTTACCGCCTGTCTGGGGTGTTTTGCAGCGACTATTCAGATGCATCCGGAATGTTGCTTCTTGATGTGAAACACCGCTGCTGGTCGGAAGAGATGATGGAGCTCTGTGGCGTCAGAAGAGATCAGCTCCCTGATCTCTATGAGAGTTACGACGTGGTAGGCACGCTGAAGCCGGAGGTGGCCAGTGAACTCGGATTTCCCGAGCAGGTGAAGATCATCGCGGGAGCGGGTGACAATGCGGCAGCGGCCGTGGGCACCGGAACTGTGGGTGAGGGGATGTGCAATATCTCCCTTGGGACAAGTGGAACCATCTTTATCTCCAGTGAACATTTCCGGGTGGATCAAAACAATGCGCTTCATTCTTTTGCCCATGCGGACGGGCAGTACCATCTGATGGGATGTATGCTGAGTGCGGCTTCCTGCAATAAATGGTGGATGGAAGAAATCTTGAAGACGTCTGATTTCGCAAAAGAGCAGGAAGGGATCCTTAGACTCGGGGAAAACCAGGTGTTCTATCTTCCATACCTGATGGGGGAGCGCTCGCCACACAATGACCCGAAAGCACGGGCTGTCTTTGCGGGAATGACGATGGATACGACCAGGGAGGAAATGACCCAGGCGGTGCTGGAAGGCGTAGTATTTGGACTTAGGGATTCCCTGGAGATTGCGAGAAGCCTTGGAATTTCCATTACACGCACGAGGATATGCGGAGGCGGGGCAAAGAGCCCGCTTTGGAAAAAGATGGTGGCGAACATCATGAATCTCAAGGTGGACGTGATCAAAAGCGAAGAAGGACCGGCTCTTGGCGGTGCGATCCTGGCGGCGGTCGGATGCGGTGAGTATGAAAGTGTGGAAGAAGCCGCAGGGAGGCTTATACGGGTCGTGGAGACGGTAGAACCGGATCCGGAACTGACTGAGAAATACGAGAACTGTTACCGGAAATTCCAGAAACTTTACCCGGCTTTAAAACCATTATTCCAGGAGATTATCTCCTAAACAAAAGTATCAAAAAAAGAAGCGGCTGTTTTCTCTACATTCCTGGAAGCGAACCTCGGAATGGAAACGGCTGCTTCTTGTTTCTTTTGGCGTTTCGTGTTACTGTAAAGGGGACAGAAAAAGAGAAGGAGAACAATATGAGAGAATCTGTATTACTGATGAATTTTAAAGATAAAAAGCAGCTCAAAGGTATTCAGATGATCGCCTTTTTGCTGAAAGTAAAAATCCGTATGGTGGGTGAGAGAGATTTTTTACAGCCGATCGGTTACCTGGCCGGAGTGGAGGGCATTGCGCCGTCAGAAGAGACGTTTACAGGTGAAGCTCCGGAACATGAGATTATGGTATTTGCCGGGGTGTCTGACGCAAAACTTCAGCGGATGCTTACCGAGATACGGAGGAATGGTATCAGAAAGGTGGAGCACAAAGCGATCCTTACGCCGACTAATGTGCACTGGAACACCATCGAGCTCTACGAGGAGCTGGAACAGGAGCGGCAGGCGATGGAAGCGGCTGCCAGAGAGCGGGAACATGTGGACGTAAAGGAGAGGTCAGACCTATGAAATACGAGAGGATAGAAAAGGCTGTCTTTCTGGAAAGACCAAATCGGTTTATCGCCTATGTGAATAGGATTGGCGGCAGGGAAGAAAAGGAGGTTGTGCATGTTAAAAATACCGGGAGATGTCGGGAGCTTCTTTTGCCCGGGGCAGGAGTGTACATTCAGCGCAGCGACAATCCGGACCGCAAGACGCAGTGGGATCTGATCGCAGTGGAAAAGGACGGGCAGATCATCAACATGGACTCCCAGGTGCCAAACAAGGCAGTGGAAGAATGGATCCGGGAGGGGAATCTGTTTCTGGATGTGACACGGATCAAGCCGGAGTACAAGTATGGGAATTCCAGAATTGATTTCCTGGTGGAGACAGAAGAGAAGAAGGTGCTTATAGAGGTCAAAGGCGTGACCTTAAAGGAGGGAGAAACAGCCCGTTTCCCGGACGCGCCAAGCGACAGAGCAGTCAAGCATCTGGAAGAGCTGATCCGTGCGGTGGAAGAAGGCTGGGAGGCCTATGTGTTTTTCGTTATTCAGATGAAAGGCGTGAAAAAGATTCTGCCAAATGTGGATACTCACCCGGAATTTGCCAAAGCACTGTGGAAAGCAAAAGAAAAAGGTGTCCGTCTGATTGCAAGGGACTGCATTGTGACGGAAGACGAAATTCGGATTGACCGGGAGATCCCGGTCTGCTTCCCGTCAGAGATGGAAGAGGGAATGGCACCCGAAGAACGGGTAAAATGCCTGCCGAAGCCGCTCATTTCCTGGTACAGGAAAGAAAAGCGGAACCTTCCGTGGCGCAAGGAGGCGACGGCGTATCATGTATGGGTATCGGAGATCATGCTGCAACAGACAAGGGTCGAGGCGGTAAAGCCGTTTTACGCCCGGTTTTTGGCGGCGTTTCCTGAGATTGAAGATCTGGCCCGGGCACCGGAGGAGAAGCTATTAAAGCTGTGGGAAGGACTTGGCTACTACAACCGGGTACGAAACATGCAGAAGGCGGCGCGTCAGATCGTGGAGCTTTATGGAGGCGAGATGCCTGCGGATTACGACAAGATTCTTTCCCTGACCGGGATTGGAAGCTACACGGCGGGAGCCATCAGTTCGATCGCCTTTGGCATCCCCAAGCCTGCGGTGGACGGAAATGTCCTCAGAGTACTGACAAGGATTCTGGCGGATGGAGAGGACATTTTAAAAGCATCCGTCAAAAAGCGGATGGAGGAGCTTTTGGAGACTGTCATTCCGGCGGATGCGGCCAGTGATTTTAACCAGGGACTGATTGAGCTTGGCGCTATCGTCTGCGTACCAAACGGCGAACCAAAATGTAACAAGTGTCCGGCAAGGGATTTTTGCCTTGCGCACCAGCAGGGGACGGAGACGGCGTTCCCAGTGAAGAAAAAGGCAAAAGCAAGACGGATCGAGGAAAAAACCGTTTTCCTTTTGAAGGATGGAGAGAAGATTGCCATCCACAAGCGTCCCGCTTCCGGGCTTCTGGCAGGACTTTACGAGTTTCCGAATACAAAAGGGAAACTCACCCAGGAGGAGGCACTTCGCTTTGTGGAGGGGCTTTCCCTGTCTCCGGTTCGGATTCAGCCAATCGGTGAAGCAAAACATATTTTCAGCCATGTGGAATGGCATATGACCGGATATGCTGTGCGGGTAGACGAGCTGGAACACACTCACGCAAAAGGCATGACCTTTGTGCATCCGGAGGAGATTCAGAAGGAATATGCGATTCCTGCCGCTTTCGAGGCGTTCACGGATCAGATCGGTATTCTGATCGGCCAGGAAAAATATGAGAGAAAACTGTTATAGAAAACGCTGATAAAACGATAGAATCATACAAATTATCAATTAGCATCCTGTCTGCAAAAAGTGTTACGATAGTAAGAGATGTGCAAAAGACAGGAGGAAGAAAATGGAACTGATTAAAGAATTGCCAGATGTGTTTGAAGAGTTTGCCGAGCAGAGACAGAAATCATTTCTTGCCATCAAAGAATTAAAAGACAGGGGAGTGCCGGTTGTCGGTACTTTCTGTACGTATTTCCCGGTGGAGATCGCCATGGCTATGGGAGCGGCTACAGTAAGCCTTTGCTCTACATCCGATGAGACGATCCCGGCGGCAGAGAAAGATCTGCCGAAGAACCTTTGTCCGCTGATCAAGTCCAGCTATGGATTTGCGGCTACGAAGAAGTGCCCGTTTTTCTACTTCTCCGATCTAGTCGTAGGGGAGACGACCTGCGACGGAAAGAAGAAGATGTATGAGTATCTGGGACAGTTCAAGGATGTATTTACGATGGAACTGCCGAACCGTCAGACAAAGGACGGACTGACACTCTGGAAGAATGAGATCATCCGCTTCAAGGTATATCTGGAGCAGAAATTTCATGTGGCAATCACAGAGGAGCATATCAGAAATGCTGTCAAAATTCAGAATGAGGGAAGAGTGGCACTGAAGCGTCTTTATGAGCTGATGAGGCTGGATCCGGCTCCGATGACTGGACAGGAGCTGTTCAGTGTCTTGTACGGAAGTACGTTCAAGCCGGATCGGTCAAAAATCCCGGGAGAGGTGAATGCAATCGCCGACAGGGTAGAGAAGGAATACGCAGAGGGTAAGATGCTTGAGAAGAAGCCTCGTATTCTTGTGACAGGATGTCCGATCGGTGGTGCTACTGAGAAGGTCATCAAGGCGATTGAAGATAATGGCGGTGTTGTCGTTACCTTTGAAAACTGTGGCGGCGCGAAATCAGTCGACAGACTGGTAGAAGAGGATGCGGAGGATATCTACGAGGCAATCGCCAAGAGATATTTGAGTATCGGGTGCTCTGTTATGACTCCGAACCCGAATCGTATTGAGCTTCTTGGAAGACTCATTGACGAGTACCAGGTAGACGGAGTCGTTGAAATGATTCTTCAGGCATGTCATACATACAATGTAGAGAGCCTTGGAATCAGAAGATTTGTAAATGATGAAAAACACAAACCATATATCAGTGTAGAAACAGACTATTCTCAGGCAGATATCGGACAGCTCAACACAAGAATCGCCGCTTTTATCGAAATGCTGTAAGAGTATAAAAAGAAAACCGGCCGGACTATGTAATCATACATGGTCCGGCCGATGTTTGTAAATTAATCTCCGACAGCTTTCTTTATAGATTGTCTGGGTTCCTTTGCGTGAAAGGATTTCCTCGATTCTCTGGCATATACGACCGGATAGAGCAGTGTCGCAAGACATCCGGCCAGTGTCACATCAATGACAGAATGCTGTTTTAAGAACATGGTCGCAAGGATGATGGAGATACCAAGTACAAGCGAACCGTAGTGAATCACCTTCCGCCTGGAAAGAACCCGGTTATGGGAGATGGCGATACAGACTCCGATGGAGTTAAATACATGAATACTTGGAAGCACGTTTGTCGGCGTGTCCGCCTTATACAGCATCTTTACCATATCTACAAAAATATTGTCCCGTTCAAACTGAACCGGCCTGAGATCCAGACCGTTTGGATAGAGGGTCGAGATAATCAGGAATATGGTCATTCCGGTAAAGAGAAAGGCAGCCATCTTATAAAACCCGGATACATCATTGAAAAAGAACCACAGAAAGGTGACTACAATAAACGCAAACCACAAAAGGTAAGGGATGATAAAATATTCGATAAACGGAATATAGTCATCCAATGCCGCATGGATCACATGGAAGTCAGAATTCGCTGTTATGTGCCGCTCAAGATAGTAAAACCAGGGCATATAAATCAGAACATATAAAAATACCCAGGCATGTTTATACTGTTGAATCAAAGCTTTGCACTTACTTCTTGAAAACATTCGGATTTCTCCTTTAAAACTAGTGATAATAGTAAGCCGGATTATTCCAGACTCAAAGTTGTCTCGGCGGTCTTGCTGCCCGCACCGAAGGTTTCATAAAGCTGAAGCGTCACATCAGACTGGTCGAGCAGGATGAAGGACGTGCAGACACGTACACTATCCCCTTTACCGACCTCTGCGCTCTCATTTTCAGAGAGCGGTTCGTCTGATACAATGGTAGGATCCAGCGTTGTGTCATCCTGCATTGCTTTAAAGGTGACAGCGACAGAAGGAACCAGAGCCTCTGAGCTTTTATTTGTGATTGTGTAGTAAACCATCAGGGCGTCCTCGCCCTCATAATCGGTTCCAGTCTCGATCTTTTCAAAAGAAACTGTGAAATCATCAGTCGTCAGGCGAAGTGATTTACCGGAAACTATGGAACTCTCCGGTACAAGATAGTGGGACGCATAGTATACGCCGACTGTCAGCGCCACAATGATGATGAAAATCAGGATCCTCAGAGCTGGGTGAACCTCCTTTGCACAGCAAAGAGCAAAGAGTAAAATCGCGCCGATCAGAGCGGATACAAAAAGCAGAATCTGTACTGTAAACACAGAACCCGGCACGAAAAATCCTCCGAACGCTCCGCCAAGATAAAAGATACAAGGTATCAAGAAGGCAGGAACGCTGTTTTTACGGTGTGTACATAAGACAATCACACCGCCAATCAAAAAGCAGACCGCAAGGATCATACCGGCGATTCCTGTCAGACCAGGCGTATGTATGAACGTCGTGAAGATCCCGGAGTCATAGGCCTGATAAGCAAGAAAAGCGGCGCACAGGATGGAAACGATTCCGATCAGAATACGAAGCCCGCCAAGAGCCGGTTCACCCGGCTCTTCAGGAAGCAGTTCATCAGACTCTTTTTCATCGGAGGATTTCTCATCCTTTATATTCAGCATGGCCTCATAGTTGGCCTTCATTTCTTTTTCACGTTCATTTCTGACCTCTTCCGGTGGAATATTGGAGTAGGTCTGCTCCAGAGCGGCCGGCTTCGGATCTTCTTCTACCGGAGTTGACGGAGCTGTCTCTTTCTTTCTGACCGGTTTTTTATTCTGAAACCGGTTCAGAGTTTCCTGGCTGAATTTCTTTTTGCAGGAATCACATAAAAAATAGCCAGGAGATTTTTTGCTTTCCCGCAGCTCATTGCCACATTTCGGACATTTCATTGTATTTCTCCCCTTTTCATTTGTATGTCCAGTTTCTGGCTGTATCATTATATTTATACCACCAGTAAATCTTAGTATACCACAGATTTTATGAAAAATGATTGAATATTTTATAAATATTTAAAGAAATCCGCCTTTGGAGCAGGGCCAAAGAGCCGTACCTCCAAAGGCGGAACAAATATCAAAATCAATTATTTCTCAGGTCTTGGCATTTCCCATGCCTGGTGATCCGTGTGCAGAAGCATATGGGCCTTGTGGGATAATGGCTGCCCCATGAAGTCTGCATAGAGCTTCTGAACGTCCGGGTTCTCGTGGGAGAAGCGAAGAGGTGCGTTTTTGTCGAGGAAGTAGAGGTTCTGTCCACGCTCGTAAGCAAGCTCTTCGCCATCATGGATGACCTGCCCGCCGCCTCCGACACAGCCGCCAGGACAGGCCATGACTTCCACAAAATCATAGTGAACTTCCCCGCGCTCAATCTGCTGGAGCAGACGTCTCGTATTGCCAAGTCCGCTGACAACAGCCGCTTTTACTACCGCATCGCCGATCCGGATTTCTGCGGATTTTACGCCCTTGCCGTCATTGCGGACATCCTGGAATGCATCCGGATCCGGGTTCTTGCCTGTTACGAGGTAGTATGCGGAACGAAGGGCAGCCTCCATAACACCGCCGGTTACACCGAAGATGACTCCGGCTCCCGTGTACTCTTTCATCAATCGGTCAAACTCCCGGTTTTCCAGGGAGAATGGTGGAATATGTGCGGAGCGGATCATACGCGTCAGCTCTCTTGTAGTCAGAACAACATCCGTATCATGTCCGGAGTATTCTTCATAGAAGAGTTCCATGTTGCTTTCGCCCTTTTTTGCCACGCAAGGCATTACAGAAATTGTGAAAATGCGGTTCGGGCTTACCTGAAGAGCATCTGCAAAATACGTTTTCATCACGGCGCCAAACATCTGCTGAGGAGACTTGGCGGTGGAAAGCTGCGGTACCAAGTGAGGAAACTGCGATTTGATAAATCGGATCCAGCCCGGGCAACAGGAAGTAAACATCGGACGAACTTTTGTCTCGCCTTTCGTAAAGCGCTCTAAAAATTCATTTCCTTCTTCCATAATTGTGAGATCGGCGGAGAAGCTGGTGTCAAATACGTAGTCTACTCCGAGTTTGTGGAGAGCGTCCGCAATTTTTCCAACGGTCGCTTCTTCTCGGGGAAGACCAAGAGCCTCTCCCCATGCGGTGCGGACAGCAGGAGCGATCTGAGCTACTGTGATTGTGTCTTTGTCCGCGATAGCGTCCCATACTTTTTCTGTATCGTCACGCTCTCGCAGAGCACCAACAGGACAGTGGGTGATGCATTGTCCGCAAAGCGAACAGTCTGCCTCCTCGATCTTTCGTCCGCCGGATACATTGACGGTAGAGCGGGAGCCGGTACCCTCGAGATCCCAGATGTGCAGGTTCTGAACCTTGTCACAGATCTGGATACAGCGCATACACTTGATACATTTTGCGGAATCCCGTATGAGCGGGAAGTTTTTATTCCATGGCTGGCGTTCCAGACGCTCGCTAAACGGAAGGTCAAGGATATTCAGATCGTTTGCGATTTTCTGGAGTGAACAGTTGCCGCTGCGTACGCAGGTCGCACACTTACAGTCATGCTGCGAGAGGATGAGCTGCACGGTATTGCGACGATCCGCGCGCACTTTCGGACTGTTTGTATAGAGAACCATGCCTTCCTGTACCGTATTGTTACAGGAAGTGATAAGACGGTCCTTACCTTCCATTTCTACAACACAGACACGGCAGGCAGCAATTTCATTGATATCTTTCAGATAACAAAGCTTCGGGATGATAATTCCGTTCTGAGCCGCCGCATCCATGATCGTGGTACCTTCCGGTACACAGATTTGTTTATTGTCAATTTTCAGATTTACCATACTTTCTCGCGGCCTCCTTTAAAAATTCCAAAACCAAAGTGGTCGCAGCGCAGGCAGCGGTTTGCCTCCTGCTTTGCTTCCTGGCAGGTCATACAGTTTTCCACACCGTCAAAATCGTGAATCCGTTCACAGGCTTCTCTTTCAGGAAGCTCTACACGTCCGCACGGTACGCGGTCGTCCAGATTCGGCTCAGGAATCTCCACGTCACAGGTAATCTCGTGATGGAATCCCAGATACTCGTCGATGTTGGCGGCAACAACTTTTGCGGCGGCGATGGCCCGGATTACGGTCGCAGGTCCGGTCGCACAGTCTCCTCCGGCAAATACGCCCGGAAGATTACTGAATCCGCCGAATTTTTCTGCCATGATCTTTCCTCTTTCTACCGGAAGTCCGGCTTTCTCAAAATGCTCTGTCTCAATATTCTGTCCGATGGCAACGATCAGAGTCGTGCAAGGAACAAATTCATCCGGAAGTCCGGAAGCTTTTACGCTCGCACGTCCGCCTTTTACTTCACTGATCATCTGTGGAGTCACATAGATGCCGCGGATGTGTCCGTTTTCATCGGTCTCAATGCGTGACGGCGCGCGAAGAGTGCGGATCTCGACGCCCTCGGCAATCGCACCCTCAATTTCAGCCGGGAGCGCGGTCATATCTGCGGTACGGCGGCGGTAGAGGATGCTCACTTTCTTTGCGCCAAGTCTGACAGCAGAACGGACTGCGTCCATAGATACATTTCCGCCGCCCACGATGGCAACTTCCTGACCTGCCAGATCCGGATTGATGCCCTTTCCTACATCCCGAAGGAAACGGACTGCGGACATAACACCCTCTGCGTCTTCGCCTTCGATGCCAAGCTTCTTATCGGTGCTGGCACCGATGGTGATCAGAACCGCGTCATAGGAAGCGCGCAGTTCCTGTACAGTGACGTCGGTGCCGATACGCAGGCCGTGCTTTACCTGAACGCCAGTGTCCAGAATCGCCTGAATGTCTTCACCTAGCCGGTCTTTTGGCAGTCGGTAGTTTGGAATACCATAACGGAGCATACCACCAAGTTCCGGCAGCATCTCGTATACTGTAACCTGATGTCCCATGAGCTGGAGATAATATGCGGCACTCAGCCCGCCAGGACCTCCCCCGATGACGGCAACGGTTTTGCCGGTGGAAGGAGCGCACTTCGGCGGCGGTACCTTCCCGGCAAAGTCGGCTGCCATCCGCTTGAGACCACGGATATTGACAGCATCATCCACCATGTTTCGGCGACATCTCGCCTCACAAGGATGCTCGCAAATAAAGCCGCATGTGGTCGGGAATGGATTGTCTTTTCGGATCAGACGTATGGCATCCGCATAGCGTTCCTCACGCACGAGCGCAATATAACCCGGAATATCTACATGGGCAGGACACAGTGCCACGCAAGGAACAGGCTGGTTGTATGTACAGGTGCAGCGCCCATTGCGGATGTGCTCCTCATAGTCCTCGCGATAACCGATCAGTCCTTTATAAACCATTCTGGCCGCCTCGTATCCGATCGCACAGTCGGCGGTCTCCATAATCGAACGGGCAGTGCGTTCCATTAAATCCAGAGTCTCCATCGTTGCTTCCCCATTCAGCACGTCTGTAATCAGGTGCTTCAACTGAGAAAGTCCGATACGGCATGGTACACACTTCCCGCATGTCTGTGCATGGCACAGTTCCAGAAATGCTCTGGAGATATCAACAGGGCACAGGCCCGGAGGGCTTGCTTCGATTCGTCGTTCTAAATCTTTATATAATCCCTCAACGACCAGTTGTGCCTTACTCGGGGTAGGGAGTTCAAGTCTGCTCATATCTTTTCACCTCACAATATAATTTACGAATCACGTATATACCCATTCTACAATGATCTGCCAAAATAGACAATAAAAGTTAAAAAAAAGACAATGAATTTGGGTGGAATGTATAAATTATAGAAAAACTCTATAAAACAAGAAATATATTAAGATAAGCGATTTGCTTTTGGAGGTGTCAAGAGATATAATAAACTCATCAAAGGTAAACAGTTACCAAGTAAGAATTACAAATTCCCTTCTAAAATGAAAAGACCTTTCAGAAACGCTTATCTGAAAGGTTTTTGCCATTTCTAAAAGGATATGGAAGGCGCATCCGGACAGAATCGCTGTCTGAGAGTGTCCCTAGTTCAGGATACTGTCCAGATATTTCCCAAGAGAACGCTCCATATTGCCTGCAAAGTCTGTATCTCCGTTCCGGAGACACCACTCAAAAACATTCCCGATGACAATCATACGGATATCTGTGGAGATCTCTTCCAGAGAAAGAGTGACGGATACAGTGCCGACTTCGATGGCACGAGCCAGATAATCGGTGACTGTCACGATCGGATAAGGCCGTTTTGTACGGCTCACTGCATTGAGAGCCTGATTTTTCGGCGTATAGTAGTTGGACATAAATACGACGCCCAGCTCCTTACAGTACGCGACGTAATTCAAATAGACGAGGATGATTGCCCTTTTTGCCTCGGCTGCATCCTTTGGAAGTTCCAGGCAGCCCGGATCTATTGTCGGCTGTTCTTCTATATAATATGAAAGCAGGTCATCTTTTGTCTTAAAATGATGATAAAAACTTCCGTTGGATACACCTGCTTCCTCGCAGATATTCTTGATGGAGAGTGCGTCATATCCTTGTTTTTGAAGGATCTTTTTGGCTGCCAAAAAGATCCGGTTCTTCGTTTCAAAGGATTTCTGCTGCTGTCTTGACATTGGCTGTTTGTTGTTTACTTTCATAAATGGAGTCCTCCTTATCATCCAAAATATAGCATAGGGGAAGAGGGATTGCAAGAAAAACAGAGTAAACTCTGGTTTTGTAAAGTTGCATCAAAGACCTGCATCCGCTATAATGACAAGGAAGTACTTTTTGAGAGAGGAATCGGAAATGGACATTATTCAGAAAATTACAGAAGAGCTGAATGTAATGAAATGGCAGGTCGAGGCAGCGGTCAGACTGATTGACGAAGGCAACACGATCCCCTTTATTGCAAGATACAGAAAAGAAGCGACCGGAACGCTGGATGATGAGCAGCTCAGAAAGCTTTCCGAACGGCTTATTTATCTGCGGAATCTGGAGGAGAAAAAGGAGCAGGTTCTCTGTAGCATCGAGGAGCAGGGAAAACTGACGGAAGAGCTAAAGGCGGAGGTTTTAGCCGCACAGACCCAGGTGGCGGTAGACGATCTGTACCGGCCGTATCGTCCGAAGCGGAGAACAAGGGCAACAATCGCAAAGGAAAAGGGACTGGAGCCCCTTGCGGCACTTCTGATGCGCCAGAAGTTAAAAGAACCGGCACTTCAGGCAGCAGAATCTTATGTTTCAGAAGAGAAAGGAGTGGCGTCTGGGCAGGAAGCACTTGACGGCGCCAAAGATATCTTGGCGGAACTGGTTTCCGATGAGGCGAAATACCGGACAAAAATCCGGAAACTGACAGCACAGAAGGGGAAGATTGTCTCCAGCGCCAAGGATGAAAAACAGGAATCCGTCTATGAAATGTATTATGAATTCGAGGAGATGGTGGCAAAGATTGCCGGACACCGGATTCTGGCGCTCAACAGGGGGGAGAAGGAAAAGATGCTCACGGTCCATGTGGAGGCGCCGGAGGAAGAGATTCTCCGTTATCTGGACAGTCAGATTATCCGTGGTGATAATCCGCATACGGAACCGGTATTAAAGGATGTGATCCGGGACAGCTACAGCCGGCTGATTGCTCCTGCCATCGAGAGGGAGATACGCAATGAATTGACAGAGAAGGCGGAGGACGGCGCTATTGCGGTCTTCGGGAAAAATCTGACCCAGCTTCTTATGCAGCCGCCGATCACTGGACAGGTTGTTCTTGGATGGGACCCGGCATTTCGGACAGGCTGCAAGCTCGCAGTGGTGGATCCGACCGGAAAGGTACTTGGAACAACGGTCATTTATCCTACTGCCCCGACCACGCCTGCCAAGATTAAGGCGTCTAAAGATCTGCTCAAGAAGATTATCCCGAAGTACCACATCAGTCTGATCTCGCTTGGAAACGGAACGGCATCCAGAGAATCAGAGCAATTCATTGTAGAACTCTTGAAAGAAATTCCGGAGGAGCATGTGCAGTATGTTATCGTCAATGAGGCGGGAGCTTCCGTCTATTCTGCCAGCAAACTGGCGACAGAAGAATTCCCGAAATTTGATGTGGGACAAAGAAGCGCGGCATCTATCGCAAGACGGCTGCAGGATCCGCTGGCGGAGCTGGTGAAGATTGATCCGAAATCTATCGGAGTCGGCCAGTACCAGCATGACATGAACCAGAAGAAGTTAAACGAAGCGCTTGGAGGCGTGGTGGAAGCCTGTGTAAATAAGGTAGGTGTAGATCTGAATACGGCATCCGCACCGCTTCTTTCCTATATTTCCGGTATCTCCGGAACAATCGCAAAAAATATTGTAGCTTACCGGGAAGCAAACGGACGGTTCACGGATCGCAGACAGCTTCTGAAAGTGCCGAAACTCGGACCGAAAGCCTTTGAACAGTGCGCGGGATTTATGAGAATCAACCAAGGCGATAATCCATTGGATAGGACAAGCGTTCATCCGGAGTCCTATGAGGCAGCAAAGGAGTTGCTGGCAAAGCAGGGATTTACGGCGGAAGATCTGGAGAAAGGAAATCTTTCAGAACTCCCTGCTACCATCCGGGACTATAAGAAGCTGGCAGAAGAGCTTGGAATCGGCGAGATTACCCTGAGGGATATCGTAAAAGAACTGGAAAAACCGGCCAGAGATCCACGGGAGGAGATGCCGAAGCCGATTTTAAGAACAGACGTCCTGGAGATGAAAGACTTACAAGAAGGAATGGTTCTCAAAGGGACAGTCCGCAATGTCATCGATTTCGGTGCGTTTGTGGACATCGGAGTTCACCAGGATGGACTGGTACATATTTCGGAGATTACGGAAAAAAAGTTTATTAAGCATCCACTGGAGGCGGTGAGTGTAGGTGATATTGTGGATGTCAAAGTATTAAGTGTGGATCTTAAAAGAAAGAGGATTGAGCTCACCATGAAGGGAATCCACTAGAAAAAACTATTGAAATTTCTGACTCGCAGGTTTATACTAAAGGTCGACAGGAAAAAATTCTTCGGGGTCGGGTGAAAGTCCCAACCGGCGGTGAAAGTCCGCGACCTGCCTTTTGGCGGCTGATCCGGTGCAATTCCGGAACCGACAGTACAGTCTGGATGAGAGAAGAAAATGTAGGAAAAGGCAACATCCGTTGTCTGATTCAGTACATGATTCCCCGGAACTTTTTGTTCCGGGGATTTTTGACTTCATGGGAGAGTTCGTCCCCTGCGGGAGGCCCTCAGACCGGAAGAGTTTCTTTTCTGAAATGTAAAATCATTTATAAAAGGAGAGAAGAAACATGGAAAACACACAGAAAAATGCAGGAGTCAGAAGAAGGAGCAATACAAAAGTCAGATATATGACGCAGGTCGGGATGCTGTCGGCGGTGGCTACAGTTCTGATGCTGTTTGAGTTTCCATTGCCGTTTGTGCCGGATTTCTATAAGATTGATATCAGCGAGATCCCGGTGCTTCTCGGTACCTTTGCCATGGGTCCTCTGGCAGGAGTGATGACAGAGTGCATTAAGATTTTGCTGAACTTTGTAATAAATGGCACGACGACAGGTGGCATCGGTGAGCTGGCAAACTTTCTGATCGGATGCAGCTTCTGCGTACCGGCGGGGCTGATTTATAAAAGAATGCATACGAGAAAAGGCGCGCTCACCGGCCTTGTGACAGGTACTGTGATTATGGTGCTGATCGGATGCTTACTCAATGCCTTTGTTCTGTTGCCGACTTACGCGGCGGCTTTTGGAATACCGCTGGATACGCTTGTACAGATGGGACACGCACTGAATCCGGCGATTAATGGAGTGACGACCTTTGTCATTCTTGCAGTGGGACCGTTCAATCTGATCAAAGGGCTCCTCGTATCCATTATTCTGCTTCTGATTTATAAAAAAGTAAGCCCGATTCTCCATGGCGCGAGCCATTAGGAGCGAAAGCGGATCATATAAAAACCTCTGCCATCGGCGGAGGTTTTTGTGGTTTCACAGGGAAACAGGGGATTCTTCGCAAAGTTAATATTGTAACCGGAGAGCGGATGAGTTATAATTTTCATATTCGGAAATATGGAGGAAAATAAATGAAACCAAGTTTTGAAGTGAAAATGACACAGGAAGCACTCTTTGAATTTCTGATGTTTCATACATATCATGGAATCAAGGGGATTCTGTATCTGATTGTGGGAGTCGGCTGCTGGCTGGGAGCGATCGCGAGCTTTGCGATGGGAAAAGTCTCTCTTGGTCTTGGACTGGTTCTTGTTTTTGCAACCTGCCTGTTTATTATACCGATGATCTTAAAGTTCAGTGCAGGCAGTCAGATCAAAAAAAGTAAAATATACAGTATGCCGATCCATTATACATTGGAAAAGGACGGACTTCGCGTGGAGCGTGACGGGAAAAACAAGATCACTCCATGGAAGGATATGTACCGGGTGATGATGACGCCGAATCTGGTGGCCATCTACCAGACGCCGTACGCGGCTTTTATTTTCCCAAACGATGATATCGGGCCGCAGATGGATCCGTTAAAGAAGACGCTGCGCTCGCTGTTTTCAGAAGATCGTATTGAGGATAATTCCGGTAGGATTCTGCCGTTTTTGTTCTCCAGAAAGAAAAAATAGGGAGGAAGCGGTATGGTAAGAGAGACATATTCGGAGCAGGAGACCTTTGAGCTTGGGAAAGAGATCGGGGAGCATGCCAAGGGCGGAGAGGTTTTTACGCTGGAGGGAGATCTTGGTGTGGGGAAAACTGTCTTTACCAAGGGATTCGCATACGGGCTTGGGGTTCGGGATGATGTCGTGAGTCCGACCTTTACGATCGTCCAGGAATACGAGGATGGTCGGCTGCCGTTCTACCATTTTGACGTGTACCGGATCGGGGCTGTGGAAGAGATGGACGAGATCGGATATGAGGATTACATCCAAGGTGAAGGCGTCTGCCTGATCGAATGGGCGAATTTGATCGAGGAGATTTTACCTGGGGAGAGGACACAGATTGTCATAGAGAAAGACCTGGAGAAAGGGTTTGATTACAGAAAAATAACTATCAGTCAAGTGGAGGGATCATAATGTCGAAGATTATTTTAACAGGGGACAGACCGACCGGAAAGCTGCATGTCGGCCATTATGTCGGCTCTCTGAAAGGAAGAGTACAACTGCAAAATTCAGGTAAATACGATGAAGTATTTATTATGATTGCGGACGCACAGGCATTGACAGACAATGCGGATAATCCGGAGAAAGTGCGCCAAAATATTATTGAGGTGGCGTTGGATTATCTTTCCTGCGGATTGGATCCGGTGAAATCAACTCTTTTGATCCAGTCTCAGATTCCGGAGCTCTGTGAGTTGTCTTTTTACTATATGAATCTTGTGACCGTCTCAAGATTACAGAGAAATCCGACCGTTAAATCCGAGATTCAGATGCGAAATTTTGAGGCAAGCATTCCGGTGGGATTTTTCACCTACCCGATCAGTCAGGCAGCGGATATCACCGCGTTTAAAGCTACGACGGTGCCGGTAGGGGAAGACCAGCTTCCGATGCTGGAGCAGACCAAGGAGATCGTGCGGAAATTCAATTCCATTTACGGGGAGACTCTGGTGGAGCCGGAAGTGTTGCTTCCGTCCAATCAGGCATGTCTGCGGCTTCCGGGTATTGACGGAAAGGCGAAGATGAGCAAGTCTTTGAACAACTGTATTTACCTTTCCGACAGTGCGGACGATGTGAAGAAGAAGATTATGAATATGTTCACCGATCCGAACCATCTGAAGGTTTCTGATCCTGGAAAGGTGGATGGCAATCCGGTATTCATTTATCTGGATGCATTCTGCCAGGAGCATCATTTTGAGGAGTTCCTGCCGGAGTATGCCAACTTGGACGAGCTGAAAGCCCACTATACAAGAGGTGGCCTTGGGGATGTGAAAGTAAAGCGTTTCCTTAACGAAGTCATTCAGGAAGAGCTGGAGCCGATTCGGAAACGGAGAAAAGAATATGAAAAGGATATCCCGGCGATTTATGAGATCCTGAAAAAGGGAAGCGAGAAAGCTGAGGAAGTGGCGGCCAAGACACTTTCAGAGGTGAAGTCTGCTATGAAGATTAATTATTTCGATGATGCTGAGCTGATTAGAGAGCAGGCAGAGCGATTCCAAAGTTAGAGGAGCGGTATTATGCGGATATTGGCATTGGACAGTTCCGGACTCACAGCAAGCGTGGCTGTTGTGGAGGACGAGCAGATCCTGTTTGAATATACAATGAATTATAAGAAGACACATTCTCAGACGTTACTGCCGATGCTTGACGAAGCGGTCCGGATGACGGGACTTTCTCTGGATACGGTAGATGCGATTGCAGTGGCAGGGGGACCGGGATCCTTTACAGGGCTGCGGATTGGATCTGCGACGGCAAAAGGACTGGGACTCGCCCTTGACAAACCTCTTATTCATGTGCCGACGGCAGATGCCATGGCTTATAGGATGTTTGGTTTTCATGGATTGATTTGTCCGATCATGGATGCAAGAAGAAGTCAGGTTTATACCGGGATTTATGAATTTGATGAGCAATTTAAAGTGGTTAGGGATCAGATGGCCGAAGATATTTTTGCTCTTGCAGAGCTGTTAAATCAGTTCGGAAAGCGGGTCGTGTTCCTGGGGGATGGAGTGCCGGTATACCGGGAGAATATTAAGGAAACAATGAAAGTACCATATGTCTTTGCGCCTCCGCATATGTGCAGACAGAGCGCGGCGGCTGTCGGAGCACTGGGACTGATCTATGCAAAACGCGGATTTACGGAGCACGCCAGAGACCACAAGCCGGACTATCTTCGGATGTCCCAGGCAGAGAGGGAGAGACTGGAACGAGAGAAAGGACAACAGCATGATCGTCCGTAAGGCCAGTAAGGAGGAGGCAGCCCGGATCGCAAAGATGGAGCGGGCTGTTTTTTCTGATGCGTGGAGTGAAGCAGGAATTTTGGAAACCATGTGCCAGCACACGGCGTCGGTTTATGTGGCTCCCGTAGAGAATACGATTGCAGGATATGCTATCGTCTATACTGTGATGGATGAAGGAGAACTTGTAAGGATTGCTGTGGACTCTATGTTTCGCAGGCAAGGGGTTGCCGGCTCTCTTTTGGATACTCTGATTCGGGAAGGGCAAGATCATGGAATTCTGCTGTGGCATCTGGAAGTCCGGAAAAGTAATGACGCGGCACAAGGGCTGTACCGGAGCAGAGGATTTTCAAAAGATGGAATCCGAAGGGGATTTTATGAAAATCCCCGGGAGGACGCGGTCCTGATGAGTCTGCGTCTGGAAACGCTTTCCGGTGTACAGGAAGAATGAAACAGGATATAATGAGGGCGTAACAAAAGAGAAACTCATTGGAGGGATTTGTATGCGCCGCTATATAATGAAAGAAAAGAAAGAAACAGAGACCATCATCTGCAACGGATGCGGAAAAGAAATTTGTGTGACGGATGGAATTCCTAAGGAAGACATGCTTTCGGTTGAGAAACGATGGGGCTATTTTTCTGGTAAAGATAATGAGGTCCATCGCTTCGATCTTTGTGAGGATTGTTACGATCGATTGATTGCACAGTTTGTGATTGCGCCGGAGACAGAAAACGGGGAATAGGCAAACACGCATTGAACCGGCGCTGTGTTTTCAACAGGTTGAAAGCTCCACTGTCCGTGTAGATATGGAGAAGAAAATGAATGAAAGACAGTTAGGAGAGAGAACATGCTGGATGTTTGTTTGTTAGGTACCGGAGGCATGATGCCGCTTCCATACCGCTGGCTCACATCATTGATGATGCGCTACAATGGAAGCAGTATTCTGATTGACTGTGGGGAGGGGACGCAGATTGCGATCAAGGAGAAAGGATGGAGCTTTAAGCCGATTGACGTGATTTGTTTTACCCATTTCCACGGGGATCATATCAGCGGTCTTCCGGGCCTTCTGCTTACGATGGGAAATGCGGACAGGAAGGAGCCCCTTACACTGATCGGGCCAAGAGGTCTGGAAAAGGTAGTGGGCGCGCTGCGGGTGATTGCGCCGGAGCTTCCTTTTGAACTGCGGTTTTTAGAGATCGGGGAGCCGCAGCAGACGTTTGAGATGAAGGGTTACCGGATCCGTGCCTTTCGTGTGAATCACAATGTAACTTGTTACGGGTACACTGTGGAGATTGACCGGGCGGGAAAATTTGACGTGGATCGGGCCAAAAGTCAGGAGATCCCGCAGAAATACTGGCGTTTTCTGCAAAAAGGAGAGACGATTGAAGCGGAAGGGCGGATTCTGACACCGGATATGGTGCTTGGTGCTCCAAGAAAAGGAATTAAGCTTACATATTGTACGGATACACGTCCGACAAAATCCATCCAGGATAATGCCAAAGGGGCGGATTTATTTATCTGTGAGGGCATGTACGGAGAGCCGGACAAAGCGAAAAAAGCGGTCGAATACAAGCATATGACCTTTTATGAAGCGGCAAGAATTGCCAGGGATGCAGAGGTGAAGGAAATGTGGCTGACCCATTACAGCCCTTCACTGACAAGACCAGAGGAGTACATGGATGAAGTACGGAGGATTTTCCCTCGCACTAAAGCCGGGAAAGACCGGATGAGCGTGAATCTGGAGTTCCCGAAAGCATAGTGGAGGTAGAAAGATGAGTGAAAAGAAAGAAATTACAATACTGGCAATAGAAAGTTCCTGTGACGAAACAGCGGCGGCGGTTGTACGTAATGGAAGAACCGTTCTTTCTAATATTATTTCTTCCCAGATTGACCTGCACAAGCTGTACGGAGGGGTGGTGCCGGAAATTGCCTCCCGGAAACATATTGAGAAGATCAATCAGGTGATTGAAGAAGCGCTGTGTGAAGCGGATTGCTCTCTGGATGATATAGACGCTATTGGCGTGACATACGGCCCGGGACTTGTAGGAGCACTTCTCGTAGGAGTTGCCGAGGCAAAAGCCATTGCTTACGCAAGGAACCTTCCATTGATTGGAGTACACCATATTGAGGGGCATATTTCAGCGAATTATATTGAGAATAAGGAGCTGGAACCACCGTTTTTATGTCTCGTTGTATCCGGTGGACATACCCATCTGGTTTGTGTAGAAGGCTACGGCAAATATCGGATCCTTGGTAAGACAAAAGACGATGCGGCAGGCGAAGCATTTGATAAGGTGGCGCGGGCTATTGATCTGGGTTATCCTGGCGGCCCGAAGATCGACAAACTTGCCAAAGAAGGAAATCCAGATGCCATTGATTTTCCGAGGGCACACGTGGGAGACTCCGTGTATGATTTCAGTTTCAGTGGCGTAAAGTCCGCGGTACTGAACTATATTAACGGGTGTAAGATGAAACAGGCGGAGTATAATCGTGCGGACATTGCGGCTTCTTTTCAGAAAGCAGTGACAGATGTGCTTGTTGATCATGCCATGGCAGGAGTGGAGAATTACGGACTCAAAAAACTTGCCATTGCGGGAGGCGTGGCTTCTAATTCTGCACTTCGGGCGGCAATGCGAAAGGCATGTGAGGAAAGAGGAATTGAATTCTATTATCCGTCTCCCATTCTTTGTACCGATAATGCGGCTATGATCGGTGCGGCCGCGTTTTATGATTATCAGAATGGAATCCGCAGTGGATGGGATCTTAACGCAGTTCCAAACTTAAAGCTCGGGGAACGCTAGAAAGCGGGGATAAAGATGAAAGAAAGGTGTATAGCGATAGTGCTTGCCGCAGGACAAGGGAAACGGATGGGAGGAACAGTCCATAAGCAGTACCTGGATCTTGGCGGAAAACCGATTCTTGCACATACATTAAAAGTATTTGAGGATTCTGATTTGATTGACGAGGTGCTTCTTGTTACGGGGGCAGATGAGAGAGGGTGGGTCAGGAAGACGATTGTGGAGAATTACGGATTCCGGAAGGTCACAGAGATCATTTCGGGCGGGAAAGAGCGCTATGATTCTGTATGGAATGGTCTGCAGAACATTGACCAGAGGGAAGAGAAAGAAAACACTTATGTGTTCATACATGATGGAGCCAGACCCTTTGTGAATGACGTCATGTTACAGCGGGCATATAAAGAGGTCCGACAGAGCAAAGCCTGTGTGGTAGGGATGCCGGTCAAGGATACGATCAAGATTGTAAACGAAAATCTGGAGGCAGAGGAGACACCGGAAAGAAAGCGGCTCTGGATGGTACAGACCCCGCAGGCGTTTCATGCATCTTTAATAATAGAAGCATATCGGAAAATGATGGTTGTACAGCACGATCATGTGACAGATGATGCCATGGCGGTGGAACTGATGATGCAGCATCCAGTGAAAATGGTGGAAGGATCCTATGAAAATATTAAAATTACCACGCCGGAAGACTTACGCATAGCAGAGGTATTCTTATGTTAAATGGCACAGAACAGGAAAATACAAGGAGATACAACGAAACGTTCTGTAAGTAAGTTTATGATTGTTTTTTATTATTTCAGGCTGCATGACTGAATGGCTGCAGAAAATCGAAAAATATGTAAATTTCTGGTTGACAAGAGAAAACACTTCTGATAAAATAACCATTGTTCGCTGAGCGAACGAAAAGTTTGTGAATATAGAGAGTGTGGAGAGGTATCGAAGTGGTCATAACGAGGCGGTCTTGAAAACCGTTTGTCCGAAAGG
>OLSM01000382.1_pt1 | contig 44891 bp, 45 predicted proteins | sample 1672721 | NCBI WGS metagenome assembly OLSM01 (sample SAMEA3136717, study PRJEB25190) | human gut metagenome
AATAATTACCATAAAAAAAGATAAATTATAAAAAGTGAGAGAAAATGAAGCGGATATGAGCAATCCGCTTCAGAATATATCAGAAAGCAGGAATAATACATGGAAAAAGGCTATATCTGGCAGGGTGAGTACGGAAAAAGATCACATTTAAAACCACTATTTAAAGAATTATTGAAAGAACAGGATACCTCTTCTTTGGAGATGATGGCAATTTTTGTAAATAATAATCCATATAATTTTGAATTTTATATTGCTATGATATATGATATCCCAAGAGAAAATCATGTAGAAAAGATGATGGAATTATTTGAAAATGCAGGGTTAATTTCCAGAAATGATCTTACTTTTTCCATGCTTATGAAGTCAATGGGAGATAGAAGATTTAATTCCTGTACATTTTTGAGTGAAAAAGAAGTTGATTTACAGTTTGAATCTATGTTTATTGTAATGGATGATGAAATAGAAATTAAAAAACTCCCATTATTTTTAAGGGATATTAAGCATCTTCGAAGAGAACATCGATCAGTAATAGAAATAGCGGAAGAGATTGCAGGAATTATTAAGCAAATGTAATAAAAGACAAGAGAGGTGTTTAAATGTTCTGTTAACTGCAACAAAGCCAGTTCATTTGTTTAACGCGGAGGATGTCGAACTTTGATTAAAATTTGATAAAATGGTTGCAAAAACATATCATTGATGATATAATCGTAAAATAAAAATTCGAAAGAGAAAGAAAGTATAATATAAAAATGCAGAAAAATGTAGAAGAATACATGACAGAAAAAGAAAGACGGGAAAAAAGGCTGATGATATATACAGAGGAAATTCAGAAAAAGGTCCTGCAGAATTCAGAACAGGTCATTCAGAAGCTGGTAGAGGAGAGGCATCGTCAGCATATGACACAGCAGGAAATTGCGGATATTACAGGAATATGCCCCTCGAATCTTGCGAGATTTGAGGGTGGAACAAGAATTCCAACATTGCTGGTGCTTGAAAAATATGCCAATGCTTTAGGAAAACGTGTGGTAATAGAAATATGTGACGAGTAAAATAGGATAGAGATAGAACACTGTTAATTTAAACATTATTAAATAACTATCATTAATGATAGTATCATAAAAGGGATGATGATATAGCTAGAAAATTAAGAAGCTGGTTTCCGGGTGCTACCTATCATTTAATGCATCGCGGAATACGCAGAAAAAGTATTTTTGAAGAAATAATAGATTATCAGGTCTTTCTGGAACTGTTAAAGAGGGCTCTGGAACATTACGGATGTAAAATTCATGCATATTGTCTTATGACAAACCATATTCATTTGCTGCTTGAAACAGGAGAGCAGGAAGTATGGAAATTTATGAAATATTTATCCGGATGTTATGCAATATACTACAATCATAAATATTTATACAGCGGACATTTATTTGAGGGCCGTTACAAGTCTTGTCTGGTAAAAGATGATACATATTTTCTGCAAACCAGCCGGTATATTCATTTGAATCCGGTAAAAGCCAGAATAGTAGAACATCCTGAAGAATATCCGTGGAGCAGTTATGTAACTATGATTGGTTTGGGCGATGATAAAATAACACAATGCAGAGAGACACTGGCATACTTTCCGGGAAATAACATGTATCGTTACAGAGAATTTGTAGAGGATTTCAGCCACAAATATATTGTGCAGGAGCAGGAAATCAGAAAGAGTATAGGTGAGGATGAATTATGGCTACCGTGGTAAAGAGCTTTGCAATACAGGGGATTGATGGATATCCGGTGGATATTGAAACCAAGATGCTTGATGGACAGCCAATGATTTCAATTATCGGTCTTGGAGATCAGGCAGTAAAAGAAGCTGCAGAGAGAATACAGGCAGCTATAGATGAAAGCGGTTATGTTTTTCCCAAAAAACGTGTAATTATAAGTCTTGCTCCCAGTGATAAAAAGAAAAGCGGGTCACATTTTGATCTAGCAATGGCAATAGGCGTATTACAGCAAAATGGAGATATTGGTGCGAAAAATATAGAGGATTATGGGTTTATAGGAGAATTATCATTAAATGGGCAGCTGCGAGCGTGCAGAGGAATTCTTCCGATGATCATAGCAGGGCAGAAAAAAGGAATTCATAAAATCATAGTACCAGAACAGAATTTAAGAGAAGCAATGCTTGTACAGGGTGTGGAAATTTTGGGATTTTCCTGTCTGAGGGATGTAATCGCATATTTGGAAGGAAAAATATCAAAAAGAACAGAATGCTCAAAAGACAATACAGATTCGGGAATTCTCGGATATACATTGGATTTTTCAGAAGTAAAGGGACAGGAAGATCTTATTGAAGCGGTTGTACTGGCAGCTGCTGGCGGTCATAATATGTTGATGATTGGGGAACCAGGATGTGGTAAGACGATGATTGCACAGAGAATTCCAACGATTCTTCCTGAAATGACAGAAGAAGAGTGTCTGGAAGTAACCAAAATTTATAGTATATCGGGAATGCTGCCTAATGGACATGCATTAATAAAGTTCCGTCCGTTTCGGGCACCACATCATAATGCATCTTTGAACGCTTTGATTGGTGGAGGGGTAAATGCAATGCCTGGCGAAGTTTCATTGGCGCATAATGGAGTTCTATTTCTTGATGAACTGGCGGAGTTTTCAAGACGTACGCTGGATGCCCTGCGTCAGCCGGTTGAGGACAAAAAAGTATGTATTTCTAGAGTGAATGGTACCCATACATTTCCATCTAATTTTATGTTTGTCACAGCAATGAATCCATGCCCTTGCGGATATTATCCTGGAACAAAATGCAGATGTACAGACTATGAAGTATTGAAATACAGGGGAAAAATTTCCGGCCCCATTATGGACAGAATTGATATTCAGAAGGAAGTTCATCCAGTGAATTTTTTTGAAATAACAGGTGAAACGACGGGATATTCTTCCGAATTATTAAGAAAAAAAGTTGAAATAGCCAGAAAAATACAGCAGGAAAGATATTCGGATCAGGCAGGAGTTAACTGCAACGCACAGATGACAACAGCATTGATTCAAAAATACTGCGAATTAGACCAGGAATCTTTGAAATTGTTAAGAAAAACCAGTGAAGAATACGGTTATAGTGCAAGAGTGATACATAAACTGTTACGCCTGGCACGAACCAGTGCAGATATTGATAAAGAAGAGAAAATACGTTTGCAGGATATCCGGAAAGTGTTGGATTGCAGAGATCTGGATAAGAGCAACAGTAAAATGGTGGTGGTAAAATAATGCTTTTTGATATATGGCTGACTCTTCTTCCTTATATAGGCCCCGTGAAAGCACGGTATTTACTGAAACAGTTTGGAAATGCAAAAACGGTATATAATGTGGAACCGGCTGAAATAGAAGAAATGAGGGGATTATCTTTAAGGCAGAAAAAAAGTCTGATAGAAAACAAATCTTTGAATAAGGCAGAGCAGATTCTTCAAAAATGCAGAAAATACAATATATCTGTTCTGACAATAGAGAATCCATTATATCCTGACCGAGCAAAAATGATTAAAGATGCACCAACCGTTATTTATTATAAAGGAACTATCAAAAAGATGGAAAAAACAGTGGGGATCGTAGGAGCGAGAAGATGTAGCCAGCAGGATAAACGGAAAGCTGTGAAAATAGCAGAATATTATACAGAGAAGCAGAATGCAATAATAAGTGGTATGGCTAAAGGGATAGACAGTTATGTTCAGACCGCCTGCCTGAAACTTGGGGGATATACTGTTGCTGTTCTGGGGAATGGGCTGGATATCTGTTATCCGGAAGAACATAGGCTGTTAATGAAAAGAATTGAAGAAAAAGGACTTTTGATTTCTGAGTATCCGCCAGGGACACTGCCTGCAAAATATAATTTTCCACGTCGAAACCGTCTGATAAGTGCCTGGTCGGATGAACTTGTTGTAATTTCTCCCGGAAAAGGAAGTGGTTCACTGATAACTGCAAAATATTCCGAAAATTATGGCAGAAAAGTGAAAATAATTGTCCAGTCAGAAGTTGCCCGAGACTTCACAACATGAATAAAATGTGGTAGAATCCATAATATATGTTTTCAGATGAGCAATTACCAAAGGAGAAATACGAATGAATAACCTTACATCATTATTTTTGTCACAGTCTTACCAGGATACTTGGGAAGATTATAACCGTTCGCTTTCATCGGAGAATTTTCCCAAATGGGATTACATTATTTTGACTGCTTCTAACGAAAATCAGGCAGCCGGTTATCGTAGTCAGATTGAATCCAGAAAAGATTTTTTACCGACGGAAACACATTTTGCAGTAATTCCGGATGAAGGAAATGTCAGGGTGGGATCTGGTGGAGCAACGCTTTCTGTCCTTCGCTATATTTATCAAAGAGAAGAGAAATTGAAAGGAACGGGATCATTTGCAGGATTGCGTATTCTTGTTATTCATTCGGGTGGTGACAGCAAGAGAGTCCCCACTTATTCTGCATTGGGCAAACTTTTTAGTCCGGTACCACATAAATTACCAAATGGAAAATCTTCCACACTGTTTGATGAGTTCCTTATTGCAATGTCTTCAGTTCCATCCAGAATTCGTGAGGGAATGTTACTTCTTTCCGGGGATGTTTTACTGTTGTTTAATCCGCTTCAGATTGATTTTCCAGGAAAGGGAGCAGCAGCCATTTCTTTTAAAGAAAATGTCGAAACCGGTAAAAACCACGGTGTTTTTCTTAACAGTGAAGATGGAAACGTAAAAAAATTCCTTCACAAACAGACGGTAGAAACACTTCGGGAAATGAGAGCGGTCAATTCGAATGATTGTGTAGATATTGATACAGGAGCAGTGATTTTTTCAACAGATATGTTGGCCTCTCTTTATTCGTTGATTTCTACAACGGAAGACTATCACAAATATGTAAATGATACAGTCCGGCTTTCTTTATATGGCGATTTTCTTTATCCGCTTGCCGAGGATTCCACATTGGAACAGTTTTATGATGAAAAACCAGAAGGAGAATTCTGTGCAGAACTTCATGAAGCAAGAACAGAAGTGTGGAAAATATTAAGACCTTACAGAATGAAACTTCTACGACTTGCTCCGGCCAAATTTATACATTTCGGTACAACAAGAGAGATTCTTGCTCTGATGAGTGGTGGAGTGGATGATTATAAGGCTCTTAGCTGGAGTGAGAAAGTAAACAGCAGTATCAGTGGAAATACTGCAGGTTATAACAGTGTACTGTCAGGAAAGGCTTCTATTGGTGAAAACTGTTATCTGGAAGTTTCTTTTGTACACAGTAAAGCTGTTGTGGGAAAAAATGTAGTTCTTTCATATATTGATATCCATGATGAGCAGATTCCTGATAATGTAGTGCTCCATGGACTGAAACAGAAAAACGGAAAATTTGTCTGCCGTATTTACGGAGTTGAGGATAATCCTAAAGAGAACAGGCTGTTTGGGATGAATTTGGAAGAAGCATTGGAAAAGGTAGGAATTCATGGAGAAGAGGTATGGGATCAGGATGAACATCTTCTGTGGTTTGCAAAAATTTATCCAGAATGTGATAGTATTAGAGAAGCAGTAGAAGCTGCACTTAATTTATTTAGTCTCTTACACGGTGATGGAAATATAAGTTCCTGGAAGAATACACAGAGAAAGTCACTCTGTTCTGGATTTAATGATGCAGACGCTTCTGCAATCATTGCATGGAACAAAAGAATGGGTGAACTTGTAAGAATGGATGAGATTGCCAAAGACATCCGTTATGGAAAACCGGCCAAAGAAACAGAAGCCCTGGCTCCCCTGACTAAGCTTCAGGAGAACTGGCTGAAAAAAAGACTGGGCAGAGCTGATTTTTCCGAGGCAGTTCGTTTGAATTATTATATTGGAACAGCACTTGGAAACAGACAGGGTGATAAGTATATTGCGGAAAGCTTTAAAACAATTTCCGGACAGATTTTGGAGGCTACGCTTCACAATCTGGAATATAATGATACCTGCAAGATTGTAAGTGAAAAACATACAGTAAAACTTCCACTTCGTGTGAACTGGGGTGGAGGCTGGAGTGATACCCCGCCAATCTGCTGTGAGATGGGTGGAACAGTATTAAATGCCGCGATCAGTCTGAATGGTGAACTGCCGGTGGAAGTAACTCTGATAAAAATTCCGGAAAAGAAAATTATATTTGACAGCCGTGATATGGATGTACATGGAGAATTTGATTCTATTGAAGAACTTCAGAGAACGGGAGATCCATATGATCCATTTGCGCTGCAGAAGGCATGCCTTCTTGCCTGCGGAATTATTCCGGCAGAAGGTGGAAGGCTGGATGAAATTCTTACGCGTCTGGGCGGTGGATTTGAAATGCATTCGGAAGTAACCAATGTACCGAAGGGAAGTGGGCTTGGAACCTCCTCCATTCTTTCAGCAGCCTGTGTAAAAGCTGTATTTGAGTTTATGGGGATTACCTATAAGGAAGAAGAACTTTATGCACACGTTCTGGTTATGGAACAAATCATGTCTACCGGTGGAGGATGGCAGGATCAGGTTGGTGGAGTAACCAACGGGATTAAATATATTACCAGTAAGCCGGGGTTGGATCAGCAGCTTAAAGTAGAACATATTGAACTTCAGCCGGAAACAAAAAAAGAGCTTAATGAACGATTCTGTTTGATTTATACAGGACAGAGACGACTTGCCCGTAATCTGCTTCGTGATGTTGTTGGGCGTTATGTTGGAAATGAACCGGACAGCCTATATGCACTGAATGAAATTCAGAAAGTTGCAGCACTGATGCGATTTGAACTGGAGCGAGGTAAGATTGATGAATTTGCCTCTCTGTTGAATTATCATTGGGAACTTAGCCGTAAGGTAGACGCAGGCAGCACAAATACTTTAATTGATCAGATATTCCTCTCCATAGAAGATTTGATTGATGCAAAAATGGTATGTGGTGCCGGTGGCGGTGGCTTCCTCCAGGTGATTTTGAAAAAAGGTGTTCAGAAAACAGATGTACATAAACGACTGAAAGATGTATTTCAGGATAATCCTGTAGATGTCTGGAACTGTGAAATTATGTGAGAACAAGTGCCTTTTTATAAAATTTGAGGATTAAATATGCAGTATACAGATCTGGAACAACAAAGGAAATATGTAGTTGAAAAACTTCAGGAACAGCCGGATCCGGAACATTTGTGGGAATGTATTCTTGCGTTTCAAGGATATGAATTCAGAACGATATCAGGTCTTCCGTTTACTTATCAGCTAAAAAAAGGAAAAAATGGTAATCTGACAAAAGAATTATGGATCGATAGACGAAAGAACAGTAAGAGTCTTGCATGGAGTTCGGTATTGAAAGCATTTGAAAAAACGGAGGGCAGACCTGTAGTTGTCAGGCCCAAAGCGCTTGGGGATATTCGGGGAGTATCGTATCTTTATGGTATATTTTATCGCTTTGGTCTAATCGAAATGCCGGAAAAATCAGAACGATGCAATTGACTTTTGTACTATCCTACGGTAGAATATATTCGGCTTATTAAAAGATGTTACAGGAAATGGAAATACTGGTAACATAAGACTACATTATTAAAGAAAGAAAAGGAAATAGCAATGGTGAACAATTTAGACAGTAAATTAGAGAACAGCACGATATCTGCAGTATCTGCGCCTGACATTAATGATGACGAAGTGGAGATTGATTTAAGAGAAATTTTTTATGCTTTGAAGAAAAAAATCTTGCTGATTCTGATGGTTGCTCTGATTGGTGGATGTGGTGCAGGTGCCTATACACAGTTTATGATGACTCCGATCTATAGCTCAACATCCAGTATGCTGGTACTTTCGAAAGAGACTACTCTTACATCACTGACGGATCTGCAGTTGGGTGCCAGCCTGACCAGTGATTATACGGTACTGATTAAAAGCACGCCGGTTCTGGAACAGGTCATCGAGAATCTTAAACTGGATATGACAGCAGATCAGCTGAGAAATTCGATCACAATCAATAATCCGACGGATACACGTATTCTGGAAATTACAGTGAATAATGCAGATTCAGCCCTTGCAAAAGAGATTGTGGATGAAGTTGCCAATGTTTCCTCTTCTTATATTGGAGATAAGATGGAAGTTGTTCCGCCTAAAATTATTGAGGTTGGTAAGATTGCTACAGTCAGAACTTCACCAAGTGTAAAGAAGAATACAGAGCTTGGCTTCCTGCTTGGACTCGTAGCATGTGCAGCGATTGTTGTAATTCTTGCAGTGATGGATGATACCATCAAGACAGAAGAGGATATTGAAAAATATCTGGGAATTTCTGTTCTTGCAAAGGTTCCGGACAGAAAAGATTTTGCAAATAAGAAGAGCAATAAAAGAAATCGTCGCTGAATCAATGGAGGAATCTGATCAATGAAAAAAATCACATTAACAGATAAACGTAAATCAAATTATTATTATAATGAAGCTATTAAAACTCTGAGAACCAATATTCAGCTGTCTGGTCAGAGTATCAAAACAATTCTGGTTACAAGTTGTTATCCGAATGAAGGAAAAAGTGATGTAATTCTCAGCCTGGCACAGGAGCTTGGCAGTATTGGAAAAAAGGTGCTTCTTCTGGATGCGGATATCCGAAAAACAGCATATGTAGGACGTCTTGGTGTTGAGGAAGAAGTAAAAGGCCTTTCCGAGTTTTTGAGCGGTCAGGCTAATGTCAATGACATTATTTATGAGACCAATTTCCCGAATATGGATATTATATTTGGAGGTCCTACGGCTCCGAATCCGTCAGGCCTGCTTAGCGAAAATGTATTTCAGGTATTTCTGAAAAAAGTCAGGGAATATTACAGTTACATACTGATTGATACACCGCCGATTGGAACTGTTATTGATGCAGCAGTAATTGGAAGATGCTGTGATGGAGCAATTTTCCTGATTGAGCCGGGAAGCGTACGGTACAAGGATGCACAGAAAGCTATGTCACAGTTAGAGAGAAGTGGATGCCAGATACTTGGAGCTGTTATGAATAAAATTGACAGTAAATCAGATAAATATTATTCTTCTTATTATAAACATTATGGAGAATATTATCGGAAAGCAGATGAAGAAAATAAATAATAGAAAGCTGGGAAAAAGTGAACGGAAATAGAAGAAACAGCAAATGGATAAACATATTGTTGGCATTTATCTGCATTGTGTTAATTGGAGTTCTGGGAGCAATTTTTGTTACTAGCAAGAAATCTGAAAGAGAAGAAGCACAGAGACTGGAAAAACTTGCAAGTGATCAACAAAAAGGGATCGAAGATTATGAATCTGTAAAAGAACATGCTGCAGAGCTAGAAAAGGAAGATGGGTCAGAGACAGATTCATCTGTAGCTTCAGAACCGGACGATTCGACAGATAGTGCTGATGAAGCGGACAGTACGGAAAGTTCTGAAAAAGAAAATATTTCCGCGGCGGATGAGACAGAAGATAATACTGACAGTACAGATTCAACTGCAGATGCAGAAAGAACAGTTTCAGGTGTAGTATGCTGGGGAGATGATCTGATTAATGGCACTGATTCAGATACATATTCCTATATGGCAGTACTTCAGAAACTTTTGGCAGAAAATGGATACAGTAATCTTACTGTGATCAATAAAACGCTGCAGGGAGGGGGAACTCTCTCCATGATGAAAATGGCAGGGGTAAGTGATTCAGTTCTCCAGAGCTATATTACGAAACATCAGCAGGCAGCTAACGGTGCACAGTTGAATGTGACAGAGACAGGAATTCGTGATCTGACAGAAGAACAGACTACAAGAAATGATATGGATTGTATTCCGGTTATTTTTATGGGATATTATGGGGGCTGGAATCATGATCCGCAGGAACTTACTGAGCAGCAGGAGAATATCTTAAATACATTCCAGAATAAAGATGAATTTATTGTGGTTGGAACTAGGCCAATGGATGGTACAGTAACATCAGAGGCTCTGGACGAGGTGCTCAGTCAGAAGTGGGGAGAACATTATATCAGCCTTGCATCTGTAACATCTCAGCCGGCTTCGACCAAAGAAGCACAGCAGACAATGGCGGAGGCAATTCTGCAGAAACTGGAAGAACTAGGATATATCAGTAAAAATTAAATTTGCCTAAAGGAACAGAAATGAAAAATTCAGAAAAAAATAAGGTACATCAACGAAAGCGCAATTTAATAATACTGGTTATTCTGATTATATTAGTTACGATCCTGGGAGGCGGATACTATTTCTGGAATCAGAATGCTTCAGAAACAGGAAACGGTATTTCAGAAGAAGGCGCCGAAGGTCAGGCAGTAACGGATGAAAATACGGTCCAGTATCAGGGAAATACATATAAATATAACGATCATCTCAGTAATTATCTGTTTATGGGAATAGATACCAGAGATAATGTAGACAGTTATGAGTCTCAAGCAGATGCAGGACAGGCAGATGCTATTTTTCTGGTTTCCATGGACAGAGCTACAGAACAGTTGAAAGTTTTATTTATTCCCCGTGATTCCATGACAAAAATAGAAGTACTTAATCCGTCTGGAAAGAGTTTTGGCATGACAACGGATCATATTAATATTCAGTATGCGTACGGGGATGGAAAACAGAAAAGTTGTGAGCTGATGAAAACAGCCGTATCCAATATGTTAAATGGGCTTCCTATTCAGGGGTATTGTTCCATGAACATGGACGGAATTTCGACAATTACAGATTTTGTTGGTGGTGTGGAAATTACAGTACCGGATAACAGTCTGGAAGAAGTAAATCCTGATTTTAAGGAGGGGGCATCTGTAACGCTGACCGGTGAAAACGCCGAGCAGTTTGTGCGATATCGTGATACAGAAAAAAGCCAAAGTGCACTTGTGCGTCAGGAGCGTCAGAAAACATATCTTCAGGCTCTTTTGAAAAAGGTACAGGAGCAGGCTTCGGAAGATGCCGGTTTTGTAACAGATCTGTATGACAGTATCCGTGATTACACAGTTACCAATATGGGAAATGATATTTTTGCAAAACTTCTCGTTGCATCCAGAAATGGAATTGCAGATACACAGACAGTTCCAGGTAAGGGAACAGAAGGTGAAAATTTTGATGAGTATCAGATTGATGAAAATAAGCTGTCAGAAATGATTATTTCCATGTTTTATGAAAAAATGGATTGATATTATGATCTATTTGTTTTACTATGTATACATATGGGGTAAATGAGATGTTTGCCTTATTATATACAGTTATGTTACATAAGAGATGGATGGTACGAAAGTACTGTTATCTAAATAATTTTTTACTCAAAAGGAGAGGTGCATTATGAAAATGGCAAAGAAATTCATGGCACTTGCGTTAGCTGTTGTCCTCAGTGTAGGATGTGCATTTTGCGTTAGCGCAGATGGAAGTCGTACCAAGAACATTACAGTAAGTCAGGAGCAGTCCAAGATCTATGAAGTCCTTCAGAAGATTGAGGAGACTGACGGGTTTAAAGAGCTCAAAGAAGAATACCCGGAAATTGCGGAAGTATTACAGAAAGTTGGAGAAGGCAAGATGGATATGAAGGAATTTATTGATTTCCTGAAAACTCTTGCTACAGAAGAAAAAGATGAAACCCGTAAGGCTAAACTTGAAGATGTAATTGAAAAACTTGAGAAAAAAGAGTTTGTTACAGGGTTTGTTCAGTTTAAAGTACTTGACTTTGATAAAGCTGTAAAAAGTGCAGAGGATGAAGATAAGTATGAGGTAGATCTTTCTGTTCCAAGCATCACAGATGAGATGGAGAATATTCAGCTGTTATGTTACAATAAAGAAAAGAATGAATGGAGCATTGCTGAACCAATCAGTGTTGACAAGAAAAATAAGACAATTAAAGTTGCTCTGGAAGATCTCTGCTATTTTGCTATTATCGCAGATGCGAAAGAGGAAAACACTACAAAATAATTTGTTTTAACTGAATAATTTCAGTACAAAAAAACAGCTTTATGATATCAGAACGGGATATCATGAAGCCGTTTTTTGTTTTATATACAAGGAAAAATGATATGAAAGTTTCTAGCACACTTAAGGAAGTTAATGCACTTGAAGAAGATTATAAAACAAAAAGCAGAGAAATTTTTGTGCAAAACTGCTCAAAAATACTCATATTAAGGACTGACTTTTGGAAACACAAGGCCAGTCTTTAAAATTTTTTATTTTGGGTGTAAATCTTTTGTTGTAATCTGGGAATTGATGTGGCATAATAAATGGGAAAATGTTAAAAATAAGAAAAATCCGGATTAAGGAAATGTAAAATTACATTTTCGGGATAACACGGCTCCTGACAGATGCTGACAGGAAGCGAGTATGACAAAGGAGAAAATTATGGCAATTTTTTCAATGATCTTATCTTTGTTATGTGGAGTATCATTATTTTTATTTGGAATGTCCTTAATGGGCGATGGTCTGAAGCTGGCAGCCGGTAATAAGCTGGAAGCGTTTCTCTATAAGATGACCAATACTCCACTGAAGGGTGTCGCACTTGGTACTGGTGTTACCAGTGTGATCCAGTCGTCTTCTGCGACGACTGTTATGGTAATCGGTTTTGTAAACTCCGGTATGATGAAACTGAAACAGGCGATAGGTATCATCATGGGAGCAAATATCGGAACCAGTATTACAGGCTGGATCTTATGTCTTTCTTATATTGAAGGATCCAATGGTATTGCAAGTATTCTTTCCACAGCAACAATTTCAGCTGTTGTGGCAGTTATTGGTATTATTTTCCGTATGTTCTGTAAGCGAACCTTACATAAGAATGTAGGAAATATCATGCTTGGTTTTGCGATTCTGATGACAGGTATGCAGATGATGAGTGGAGCGGTATCTCCTCTTCGTGAAAGTCCGGTATTCATTAAGATGCTGACCATGTTTTCCAATCCGATCGCAGGTATCCTTGTTGGTATTGCATTTACCGCAGTACTGCAGAGTGCATCTGCAACAGTCGGTGTACTTCAGGCGCTGTCTGTAACCGGAATCTTGACATTTGCGAGTGCGTTTCCGATCGTTCTTGGTATTGGTGTCGGTGCTGCATGTCCGGTCCTTATTTCTGCGATTGGAGCCAATAAGAATGGTAAGAGAACTGCTCTTGTGTATCTGATCAATGACCTTTTTGGTTTGATCCTCTGGTCAGTGATCTTCTATACAGTAAATGCATTTGTACATTTTACATTTATGGATATGACGATGACACCGGTAGCGATCGCCCTTCTGAACACAGTCTTCCGTCTGGCGACAGTTATTGTGCTGTTCCCGTTTATTCCAAAGATCGAGAAGCTGGTATGCTGGCTTGTGAAGGATAACAAGGAAGATTTGGAAGATGAGGCAGACTTTGATCTTCTGGAGGAGCGTCTTTTGAATTATCCGGCTCTTGCTATTGCACAGTGTCACCGTGTAATGAACGGAATGTCCAAGAAACTTCGTAAAAACGTCAACAGAGCCATGAACCTTCTGAATGATTATCAGCAGGATAAATATGATAAGGTTCAGCGAAAAGAGGATCTGATCGACAAGTATGAAAGCCGTCTTGGAGAATATCTGATTCAGCTAACCAAGAGAGAGATGAATTCCGCACAGACAAGACAGACTTCACTGTATCTGCATACGATCAATGACTTTGAGCGTATTGGTGATCATGCTTCTTATATTGCACATATGTCCAGTGAGATGCATGATAATCACACGAATTTTTCTCAGGAAGCCTGGGATGAACTGAATGTTGTTATGGAAGCAGTTCGTGAGGATATCAATATAACCTGCAATGCTTTTATGAAAGATGATAAGGAAATGGCACAGAGAGTAGCACCTCTGGGAGCTGTGATCACAGGACTCTGTGATGTGCTGAAGATGCGCCATGCAGAACGTCTGAGCCAGGGCAAATGCGGACTGGAGGAAGGAACAGTATTCAGTGATATCCTGAACAGTTTCTGCCGTATTGCAACTCACTGTGCAAGTGCCATGGTTGCGCTGATGAAGAGTGGAGAGACCGGTTCAGATCTTCATATCCATGATTCCAAGATCTATCCTACAAACAGTGTGGAGTATTATCAGTATTTTAAGGAATACGGACAGAAATATGATATTGTAAACCAGGAAGGTCATATGCTTAGTATGGAGCCGGAAGAGGTAGAATAAAAAATTCAGGCAGCGGAGTAAAAAATAATCTCCGCTGCTTTTTTTCTACCACGGATATTTACCCTTTTTAGCATAAGGAAGAAGTTTACCATCGAATTTAATGATAACACGGTGATTTCCCTCTGCATCTTCGGTCACATCTACATCCAGTCCGAAATCTATAGCGCTCATGATGGCGTTTCCACCCTGTTCGTGAATAATGTCTTTGATGGCAGGACCGTAAGTATCAATAACTTCATGAAGTCGGTAAAGAATCGGATCAGTATTTCCCTTATAAGGATGGCTGTTGAGAAATGCAGTAGCGGATGGACTGATTTTAAGCGCTTCTGCAAGTTTCAGTGTGTATTCTTCCGGAACATACTGCTGTCCTTCAAACACAGAAGCGAGCCATACTTTATTGACTCCTATGAGTTCAGCTAATTGTTCGTAAGTCAGCCCGGAAGCTCTTTTTGCTGCTTTTAAAGATTCCAGTTCGTCAGCATGTTCCAGTCGGGTAAGATAATCAGCGTTATTCATTGGTGTCATAATAGATTCCTCCTTAAGTAATAATCTTAAATAAATAATTGTATAAAAAAAACGAGATGCCTTAAAAAGGTACCTCGCTGTACAAAAACAATTATAGTTCAGAGAACAGAATGTGTCAATGCTTTATTTATTACTATTTACTATAAAAAAGTATATAATTGCTGATAATTAGAATCAGGGGTTATCAAAATACAGATTTCATGGTATGATAAATCTATATCAGACAGCGTAAGACATATAATGGGGATATGCATCTTACAGCAGGAAAAAGGGAGGTTTTTACTATGGGTGAAAGTATGATCACATCGTTTGACGGAACGAAACTGTATTTAAAAAAGGAAACGGCAGCAGATAATAAGGCTGTGATCGTGATCGTTCACGGTCTCTGTGAGCATCAGGGCAGGTATGATTATTTTGCAGAGAAGCTTCATGAGGCGGGAATTGGTACCTACCGTTTTGACCACAGAGGACATGGACGCTCTGAAGGAGAGGAGACTTTTTATTCGGATTTCAATGAACTTCTGGATGACACCAATGTAGTGGTGGATATGGCTATTGAAGAAAATCCGGATATCCCGGTATTTCTTCTCGGACACAGCATGGGAGGATTTACCGTTTCTCTGTACGGGGCCAAATATCCGGCCAAAAAGCTCCGGGGAATCATTACCAGCGGTGCGCTGACTGCAGATAACGGAAAGCTGATCCGTGGAGTGCCGGGAGGAATGGATGTACATACACGTCTTACCAATCAGCTGGGTTCCGGTGTATGCTCTGTGCAGGAAGTGGTAGACTGGTACGGAAAAGATCCATATAATAAACAGTCTTTTACAGCAGGTTTATGTTATGCGATCTGTGACGGACTTGACTGGTTCAGGGAGAAAAAAGCAGAATTTTATTATCCGGTTCTTATGACTCACGGTGAGAAAGATGGATTGGTAAGCGTACAGGATACCTACGATTTCTTTAAAGAAGCAGGATCAGAAGATAAACAGATGAAGATCTACGGCGGACTTTTCCATGAGATTTTGAATGAATACTGTAAAGACGAAGTAATCGGGGATATGATCCGGTGGATGGAAGTACGGATCTGATTGGATACTTTTTGCTCCAGATTTGAAATTCGGTAAAGTTTCAGATCTGGAGTAATTTGCGTTTAAATCATGTAATTATCAGGGAGAAAATAGTCAGATTTTGTCGTATATAATAGGACGGTACAAAAATTATACGACAGAAGAAACAGCATGACGGATAAGTTATGTTATATCATAGCAGAGGGATTGGATAGTATGAGGAAATATTCAAAAGAATTGTATAGTAAAGATGTTTTGATGAAAGCAGCATATGCATTTACAGATGATGTATATGTTCACCTTGATTGTGATAATGAAAATTATATGGTTTCTGTAACTTCAAAATTGGATGAGTCAGAAGAAAATATTTTTAATAAATTTGAAAATGAACTGATAGCGCAGGAAACAAGAAAAATTATTGCGGGACAGACAAAAAATATTCGGGAAATGATTGTAGCAAGAGCTTTATCATCCACAATGGTTCATCTGAATGAAGAAAATGTAAAGGATGAAGAAAGTTTTGATGCAAAAGAAATTTCAAAAAGCTGGTTTGATAAAAATGAATGATTTAAAATTAAATAAAGAATTATATAAATACGAAGATATTATTTTAGTTACGAAAGTATTTTCTCATCTGGCATTGATTGAAGTTGAAGAAGACAATAATTATTGGAAATGCAGATTTAAAAACTGCAGATATAATACAGAACAGACAGAGTTGGAATTTGAAAATTATCTTATTGATTATATAAACAGCAAAGGGAGAAAAAATGATCATCTGTGAATCCGCTTTGATTGGAATTATTTTTATGTTGGGCATTTATACTTCTGTCACGGATATCAGATATGGAATTGTCAGTAATAAAAGTATAATTTTGGCATTGGCGGCCGGAACACTGGTTAATATTTTTTATTATCTGCGATATGAAGAAACATTTGTGAAATTATATTTTGTCAATCTTACAGGTATGATAATATTATCTGTTTTGTTATATGGATTTCATTTCTGGGCAGCAGGTGATTCGAAGTTACTTATATGTATGACAGCGTTGATTCCGGCAAGATTATATGAAACAGGAAACATGGTACTTGTTCCGGGAATCTATCTTTTTGTTATGATCTTTCTTCTGGCATATATTTATGTTCTGTCAGAATCAGTCATATATCTGTTCGGACAAAAAAAACGCTACCAGGGTAATAAGCTTACCAGACAAAAAGTGAAAAGTTTTGTTGTACAATATCTGATCAGCATGCTTTATCTGACAGCGCTTGGCAGTGTATGGAGAGTTTTTTTCGAAAGACTGTATGATGAGAATATTATTTTGTTTACAACAGGTAATATATTTGCTGTGATATTGATAAATAAAATTCAATTTCTTAGATCAAAGATATGTATACTGATTATTACACTTATTGATTTATATGTGATTGTATTTCAGCATGGAGTCCGGTTTCAGCTGATCAGTCTTTTGATCCTGCTGATAATATATTTACTCAGACATTTTATGAATGAATATAATTATGAGGAAATACCGACAGAAGCGGTTAAAAAAGGGATGGTTTTATCCTATATGGTGATCATGCAGTTTACCAGATCAAGAGTAAAGGGATTGCCGGAAGAAACAAGTGAAGATATGAAGAGCAGAATTACCGAAGAACAGGCAGAAGCAATTCGCAGATGGAAAGACAGCAAATATGGTAAAGAAACAATTATTATTGTAAGAAAGATTCCATTTGCAATATTCATTTTTCTTGGAACAGTGGTATTTCTGACAGTAAGGACAATAGGATGATAATTGGAAAAGTAATAAACTGGGGATTTTCAGAGGTATTGGCAAGGTATGTGGGGAGAGAGAACGATATATCACAAGAAATAACCCCGATGGTATCTTTGCTGGATAAAGATATTTATAATATATGGATAAATAAAAAAGCATATACTATAAAAATTTGGCTGAATGAAGGAGAACAGCTGGAAGATAACGATATTTTAAATATCAGAGAAAACGGAAACATAGAAAAAGTGTTTTCAGGTTGTGAAAGAGAGGCAGACATTTTTGTAACAAATCAGTGTAATTCCAACTGCATCATGTGTCCAGTGGCTGCTGCTGTACGAAAAAAAGAAAACAGGGAAAAAACGGAGTGGATATTAAATTATATAGAGGCGCTTCCGGATAATATTGAATATATTAATATTACAGGCGGTGAACCTACACTGGCAGGAGAAGACTTATTTAAGATTCTTGAATCTCTGAAAAATAAATTTCAGTATGCGGGATATCAGCTGCTTACAAATGGCAGAATATTTAGTGATATAAATTATACCGAAAATATATTAAACTATATACCTTATGGACTGAGATTTGCAATACCGGTTCATTCGGCAAATGTTGAAATTCATGACAAGATCACACAGGCTCCGAAAAGTTTTATTCAGACAGATCATGGAATTCGGAATTTGTTGAAATATAGACAAAAAATAGAAATTCGGGTTGTGGTATCGAAGCGGAATGTGAATACTGCTCTTGATACCGCAAAATATATTGTAAAAAACTATAAGGGTGTGTTTTGCGTCAATTTTATTGGAATGGAAATGATGGGAAATGCAGCTGTAAACAGAAAAGATTTGTGGATAGATTATAAAGATGCTTTTATCAAAATAAAAAGAGCAATCGATTATCTCATTTTAAATGGAATTGATGTTCAGTTATATAATTTTCCGCTGTGTGCGGTAGAGCCCGGGTATAGACCTATCGCAGTGAAGAGTATTACAGATTACAAGATACGTTTTAAAAAAGAATGTACACAATGTGCAGTAAGAAAGATATGCGGTGGTTTTTTCTGGTCTACACGGAACTTAATGGATCCTGATGTATATCCTATAGGAGAACAGTAGATGAAGTCAAATTATTACAATTTTAAAAATATAAAGATAAGTATTTGCTGACAAATGAAGAGGGTAAATACATATTTTTATCGGAAGAAGAGTTTCATCATTTGGTTTACAGAGAGTATAATAAGCTGGAAGAGGGTATATTTGTCAGATTAAAACAAAATTATTTTATATATGATGAAAATGATGAGGTTTTTATAGAAAAAGTGAAAGAACAATATCGAGGTATGAAATCTTATCTGTTTTCAGCAACTTGTCTTCATATTTTTGTACTGACAAATGCATGCAATTTAAATTGTGTTTATTGTCAGGCACAGGATTCAGAGCAGAATAATAAAGGGAGCATGTCTGTGGAGACCGCAAAAAGAGCTGTTGATATTGCTTTGCAGTCTCCGGAGAAGCATCTTACTTTTGAATTTCAGGGCGGTGAACCACTGCTTTGTTTTGATGTAATTCGATTTATAATAGAATACAGCCAGAAAAATTGCAATGATAAAGAAATTGAATACTCTCTTGTAACGAATACGTTATTACTTACTGACGAAATGATAAGATTTTTTAAAACACATGCTGTGAAGATTTCCACATCACTGGATGGTCCGCAATGGATTCATGATGGCAATCGTTCAGATAAAAGTGGAAGAGGATCGTTTTCAGCAGTTCATGATAATATTGGAAGATTAAAACAATATAAAGTTCCGGTTGGGGCTATTCAGACAACAACAAGGAAAAGTTTGGAAAATCCAAAAGGAATTATCGATGCGTATTTGGAAGAAAGACTGCCATATGTTTTTATAAGACCGCTTACCCCTTTGGGGTATGCCAGTGAACACTGGGATGAAATAGGCTATACAGTTGATGAATTTATAAGTTTTTACAGAGAAATACTGGAATATATGCTCCGACTGAATCAGAAAGGGGTTCGCATAATAGAAGGACATGCCAGAATCTTTCTCAGGAAAATATTGGGCGGTTTTTCCGAAAATTATATGGAGTTGCGCAGCCCCTGCGGAGCAGCGGTGGGACAGATTGCATATTATTACGATGGAAATATATATACCTGCGATGAAGGAAGAATGCTGGCAGAAATGGGAAGTGATTCTTTTCGGCTTGGAAATGTCTACGATACATTAGAATATGATGAACTGATGAATTGCGGAGTGTGTAAGGTTACATGTCAGGCATCTGTATTGGAGGCGTTGCCGGATTGCTGCGAATGTGTTTATCATCCATACTGTGGTGTTTGTCCGGTCATAAATCTGGCGTTGGAAAAAAATATATATTCCAGACAGGCAAATTCTTATCGTTGCAGAATATATAAAGGGATGTTGGATACCATATTTGGTCTGATATACAACAATGAGAAAGCATTAGAGATTTTTGAAACATGGATATGAAAAAAGGAAAAAAGAATAAAAAAATCAAGGGTATTGCACTTGTTATAGCCGGAGTGCTGGCAGCTACAGCGTATGGTGGAGTTCAGTATCATGAAAAGCCAAAAAGTACAGAGGTTTCAGTCCAGGTACAGGAAAGTCAGCATGCGGCTGAGGCAATTAAAGTTAAAAATATATCAAAAAAAGCATTAAATGTAAAAGGCAAAACCAGACAATCCAAAAATACAGAGAAAAACAGTAACGTTGTGAAATATACTGTACTCGATGATTCTGAAACAGTAAAGATCACTTATAAGGACGGATCTGTATATGAAGGGAATGTTGATAAAAACAAAAAGCGTTCCGGGCAGGGGACATTATGGGTTACGGATGGAACTACATATACAGGAGAATGGAAAAAAGACGCTATAAACGGAAAAGGAGAATGCAGAACTTCTGATGGCAGCGTCCTTTCCGGGAAATTTAAAAAATATTCTTTGAAAAATGGAACTTATACATATACAGATGGAAAGCAGAGCATTACCAGATATATTAAAAAGGGAAAGCTGACCTCACAGGTACATATAACGGTGGAGGGAAATAATTATGATGGTAGCATCAGAGATGGTGAATTGGAAGGAAAGAGTTACATTGTATATGCAAATGGTGATATTTATGATGGAACATTGAGTGGAGGGCTGAAAAGTGGCACTGGTACTTATACATGGACATCTGGAGATCATTATGTTGGTGAGTGGAATGGCGATGTGATGTCTGGCAGTGGAAAGTATTATTTTTCAGCTGGAGAGGCTCCGGTTCTGGAAGGAGATTTTGCCAATAATAAACCGGATGGAAATTGCACATATTATCGAGATGATGGGAAAATATATGATACGCAATGGGCGAATGGTGTTTGTATCCGTATACAATAGGAGGAAAATAAAATGAAAAATGATTTTTTTCCAAAATTGGAAAGATCGTTGGAAGATTTTTTATATGAGGAAGAGGGCAATATTACAAGAAACAAAATGGTTATGGTTGGTTCGCTGGTATTAGTGCTGAGCTTATTAATGTATGATGAAGTGTTTGCGGGACACCGTTCTCATAGTTCTCATAGTTCACATCGTTCACACAGCTCGGGCAGTGGTGGTGGACATGGAAGCCACAGCAGTCATGAAAGCCATACGAGTCATGTCTCGGGAGAGACATATGGAACTCACAGTAACGTGGCAACTCATGGAAGTCACAGCAACCATGCGAATCATGCATCTCACAGCAGTGAAAGCCATTATAATAATGCAGATGCATCTACCGGTCTGCATTCAAATACTTCGGTTATTACACCGGATGAATCAATCAGTGTGGCAGATGTATCCGGAATATTAACACCTCAGAACAATTACATTGCACCAGTTGAAGGAACATTAAATACGGCAGTCAGTATTCCGGATGAGGTAAAGAACTGAAAATACATACGATATACATGGAACAGGAGAGAAAACAACAATGTCAAACATCATAGAAATCACAGATTTTAACGCACCGGAGCTGGATGTATATGCCAGGATTTCTGAGATTCAGCTTCTGAACCGGGCAGAACCGGAGAAGGGAATCTTTATTGCGGAGAGCCCGAAAGTTATTGAGAGAGCATTGGATTCCGGGTGCCGGCCGATTTCTTTTCTGGTGGAACATAAGCATATCGAGGGAGAAGCAAAGGAGCTGATCCGTCGCTGTGGAGAAATTCCGGTTTATACAGCAGAATTTGATGTGTTGACACAGCTGACCGGTTTCAAGCTGACAAGGGGAATGCTCTGTGCCATGCATCGGCCGACACTTCCGGGTGTTGCAAAGATCTGCAAAAATGCCCACAGGGTCGCGGTTCTGGAAAATGTAGTAAATCCTACCAATATTGGCGCGATTTTTCGTTCTGCGGCGGCTCTTGGAATGGATGCGGTGCTGTTAACGCCAGGATGCAGCAATCCCCTGTACCGCCGTGCGATCCGTGTCAGCATGGGAACTGTATTTCAGATCCCATGGACGTTTTTTGATGAAAAGACAGAGTGGAAGACCGAAGGCATCCGGCTGCTGAAGGCAATGGGATTTAAGACCGCGGCCATGGCATTGAAGGAGGATTCTTTTGATATTGACGATCCCCATCTGATAGCGGAAGAAAAACTGGCGGTTGTTCTTGGGACGGAAGGAGATGGACTTGCCTCAGAGACCATTGCGGACTGTGACTATACGGTATGCATTCCCATGGCCCATGGCGTAGATTCATTGAATGTGGCTGCAGCCAGTGCAGTGGCATTCTGGCAATTGGGGAAACATTAAAAAATCTGTGCCGGACAGGAAGAACGTATTCTTTTATAAGATGTAAGATTTTGTCTGGAATATCTATGGAAATTAAGAAATGCCGGTGTTATAATTTTCCTGAAAAACAGCGAAAATCCAAAACGGAACCAAAGTGTCATAGGATTTTCGAAAAAAGAGGGAGGAATCACAAATGAAAAAGTTTCTGGAGGAATTCAAAGCCTTTGCATTGCGGGGCAATGTCATGGACATGGCTATTGGTGTGATTATCGGAGGTGCTTTCTCAGGTATCGTAACATCACTGACCGATAACTTTATCAATCCGATCCTGAATGTGCTTACAGGAGGAGCAACGTATACACTGAAGGATGTATCCGGATTTGCTTCATCCTTTGTCTCCTCAGTGATCAATTTTGTGATCATGGCATTTATCCTGTTCTGCCTTCTGAAGACAGTTAACAAGATCACTTCCATCGGAGCAAAAAAAGAGGAAGAGCCTGCACCAACTACGAAGGTATGTCCGTTCTGCAGAAGTGAGATCGACATCGAGGCTACAAGATGCCCACACTGTACTTCAATTCTGAACGAAGCAGAAAAGGAAGAATTATAAAAGAGAATATCCGCTTTACATAGAAAAAACGGGAAATCAGGAAGCATATTATGGTATGCATGAGATTTCCCGTTTTTTTATGCGTTTGTGTTCTGATTTTCTTCTTCCATGTCCATCAGATGAAAAGAAAGCAGCAGATACAGGATTTCATCTCTGTCTGTGAGATCCGAATCCAGAAATGCTTTGATCTTATCCAGACGGTAAAGAAGAGTGGTTCTGTGGATAAATAAAGCGCTGGCAGTATGGGCAATGTTCTGGTTGTGTTCCAGAAAACAACGCAGTGTGTCATAGAGATGAGATTGTTTTGCCTCATCTTTGTATTTCAGTGACAGAAGCTTTTCGTGGCAGATCATGTAAGCTGGAAGTTTTCTGGTAGCCTGTTCCAGGATATAGGGCAGAGCGATGGAGTTAAAATAGTGGATACTTTCTGCAGGATTTTTGCGTTTGCCAACCTGTAAAGAGACAGAAGCTTGTGTGTATTGCCGGTGGAAATTAAAATGTCCAAGCATCTTCCGGCTGTATCCGGCACTTAACATGCTGTTTTTGATAAAACCCTCGATCTTATCAGAAATTTCATGGACAGTCATGGTACATAGGTCCAGATTGATAAAAAGCACAGCATTGCCTTTGTATTCGGTAGCACAACTGGCCGGGATCGTATTTTCCAGATAATTGCAGATGGCATTGAGGGTCAGATTTTTCTGGTCGATCAGTCCGGTCTGGATCAGGATGCATTGATACATATGGGAAGAAAGCCATCCTACATTTGTCAGCTGCTGGCTGACTTTTACGTAATCAGCTCCTGGATCAGTCAGGATAGATACAAAAATCTGGTGCAAAGGAAACGCTTTATCCCGGTTGTGCATGATACCGGTGGAAAGGGCATGAGATATCATCTGGGAAAGGTACTCCAGGATAAAACCAAATGTATCATCCAGAGGAACTTCGCCTCCGGAAAACATCAGTCGGTATACAGCCTTATCATTATTGGAAATGTTTACGCAGAGAGAAGGAACCGTAAGGCCATTTCCGGGATAATAAAAGTATCCGGTTTTATAAAAAGCTTCCTCATAATGGGGATCCTGTTTCAGACTGTCAACAACAGCCCAGGAATTTTCGTTGGAACCCAGAACGGAATTGGAAAGATCGCCCAGATCCCAGCCTCTGGAGGCAATGATAGTAAAATCCATACCGATCAGCATCATTGGGTTGGGAATAATGGAAGCGGTAAGATCCAGAAGTTCCTGAATAGAAGCGTTCCGAAGACGGGAATCCATCAGAGACTGATTCCATCGGTCATAAAGGATAAAAATTTCCTGAAGTTTGTTAAAAATGGTATTGGCAGGAAAATCTTCAGGAATGACGCACATGTTTGGCTGAGTTAATTCGTAATTCCGGTAAGTTTTTCCGATCATCAGGAACAGGATATTTTTGGGATGATGAAAAGTCGGTTGAAAATCAGGATCTGTAATAAGATAAACACGTCCTTCCTGAAGCGGTGTGTTTTTTTCGTAACAGGCAGGACATAGCAATGTGGGCTCTGTATCCAGCCTGGAGGTATCCATAGGAAATGATTTCTGCAAATGATAGCAGATAAGTTTTGCGCTGAGTTTCAAAGAAAATCCTCCTTCCTATATTTTATAGGAAAAAATAGGAATAATCACCATATTATGTGGAATTGTGATTCTTCTGATTTTCAGTATAATAGAATCATAAAGAAAAAACAAGTGCAGAAATAAGCCTTTTATATTGGGGTGTAGCAAAACAAGTGCGGAAAAAAGGCTTTCCTGCATAATAACGTAGCGGAGGTGTTTTTATGTTAACAAAAAGACAGAATATGATGGAAGTAATCCGTGGAGGAAATCCGGATCGTTTTGTAAAACAGTATGAGGGACTGACCTTTGTTCTGAATACTCCCTATCAGCAGCAGTATCCGATGATGCCGGAAGGACCTGGTGCACCAACAGTAAAATGTGGCTGGGGATATTATAATTCCTGGCCGGCAGGAACGCCAGGAGCGTTTCCACTTCATGATCCCGAACATCTGGTATGCCCGGATATCACAGAATGGAAAAAATATGTAAAAGCACCGGATATCAATTACACAGCAGAAGACTGGAAAGCATGCCAGGAGACCATTGCCGGAATTGATAGGAATGAAACAATGGTTGCCACACTGATCGCACCGGGAGTTTTTGAGATGTGCCATTATCTCTGTGAAATTCAGAATACTATGATGAATTTTTACGAAGAACCGGAAGCCATGCATGAACTGATCGAATATATTACAGAGTGGGAACTGAAATGGGCAGAGCAGATCTGTACCTATATGAAACCGGATGTTGTATTCCATCATGATGACTGGGGAACGCAGAAGTCTACATTTATCAGTGTGGATATGTTCCGCGAATTCTTTATGGATTCCTACAAACGTATTTATGGCTACTACCATGACCATGGTGTGGAACTGATCATTCATCATAATGACAGCTACAGCGCAACACTGGTTCCAACAATGATCGAAATGGGAATTGATGTATGGCAGGGATGTATGTCTGTCAATGATCTTCCGAAACTGATCAAAGAATATGGAAAAGATATCACATTTATGGGTGGCATTGACAATGGCAAAGTGGATCGTTTTGACTGGAATCAGGAAATGATTGAAGAAGCAACCGATCAGCTTTGCAGAGACTGTGGTAAACTTCATTTTATTCCATGTACCACCCATGGCCTGAATTTTTCCTGCATCCCAGGTGTTTATGAGGCAGTAGATCAGGAAATCGATAAAATGACGAAAGAAATGTTCTGATCGAATTCCGATTGGCGCATATAGCATATAATAGGAAGAAAATAAAATAAACAAAGGTCGGAAAAGCCTGCGAAACCCAGCAGAAAAGCGCTTTTCCGGCCTTTTCTCTGTAAAATTTTAGAAAAAATAAATTTGTAAAGCAAAAAGCCTTGACAGACATGGCGGAATCGTGTATGATAGCCAAGGTGATTACAGATGGAGAAATTTGTAGAGCAGACTTTTTTATTTGATTTTTATGGAGAGCTTCTGACAGAGAGGCAGCGGCAGGTGTACACCAGTGTGGTATTTGAGGATTATTCCTTGAGTGAGGTTGCCGAGGAACTTGGCATCAGCAGACAGGGTGTGCATGATATGATCAGACGGTGCAACCGGACGTTGGAAGAATACGAAGAGAAACTCCATCTGGTCGAGAAATTCCTGAACATCCGCAGTCAGGTTATGAAGATCCATGAACTGGCTGACAAGTACCACGCCGAAGATATTGCGGCGATTTCCAATGTGATATTAGAGGAGTTATGATCAATGGCATTTGAGAGTTTAACAGATAAACTGCAGAATGTATTTAAGAAGCTGAAAGGCAAAGGACGTCTTACAGAGGCTGATGTCAAGGTAGCGCTGAAAGAAGTTAAGATGGCGCTTCTGGAAGCGGATGTTAACTTCAAGGTCGTTAAGCAGTTTACGAAATCCGTTCAGGAAAAGGCTATCGGACAGGATGTTATGAATGGTCTGAATCCGGGACAGATGGTGATCAAGATCGTAAATGACGAGCTGGTCAATCTGATGGGAAGCGAGACAACAGAGCTTCCGATCAAACCGGGAATGGATCTTACCGTTCTTATGATGGTCGGCCTCCAGGGTGCAGGTAAGACAACAACGGTTGCCAAACTGGCAGGCAAACTGAAATCCAAGGGAAAGAGACCACTGCTTGTGGCCTGTGATGTTTACCGTCCCGCAGCGATCACACAGCTGCAGGTGAATGGTGAGAAGCAGGGCGTTGAGGTCTTTTCCATGGGAGATAAGCAGAATCCCGTGGATATTGCAAAAGCAGCTATCGAGCATGCGAAATCCAATCAGCAGAATGTTGTGCTGATCGATACAGCAGGACGTCTTCACATTGATGAGGATATGATGCAGGAGCTTGAGAATATCAAAGCAAATGTGAATGTGGATGCCACAGTGCTTGTAGTTGATGCCATGACAGGACAGGATGCGGTAAATGTAGCGCAGAACTTTTCTGATAAAGTCGGCATTGACGGTGTGATCCTGACCAAGATGGACGGTGATACACGAGGTGGAGCTGCACTTTCCATTAAAGCCGTAACCGGCAAACCGATCTTCTATGTTGGTATGGGAGAGAAGCTTTCGGATCTGGAACAGTTTTATCCGGAACGTATGGCTTCCAGAATCCTTGGCATGGGCGATGTAATGAGTCTGATCGAGAAGGTGGAAGCATCTGTAGATCAGGAGCAGGCCCAGGAGATGCAGAAGAAGCTGAAGAAAATGGACTTCGACTTCAATGACTATCTTACCAGCATGGAGCAGATGAACAAAATGGGTGGTATTTCCAGTATCCTGAACATGCTTCCTGGAATGGGCGGCAAGATGAAGGATATTGAGGGTATGATTGATGAGAAAGCTATGGACCGTACCAAGTCCATCATCCTTTCCATGACACCTCAGGAGAGAAGCAATCCGAACATTCTGAACATATCCCGTAAGAACCGCATCGCCAGAGGTGCAGGCGTGGATATCACAGAAGTAAACCGTCTTGTGAAGCAGTTTGAGCAGAGCAAGAAAATGATGAAACAGATGCCGGGCTTAACGGGCGGCAAGATGAATATGGGAAAAAGAGGCGGCTTTAAGCTTCCCTTTTAATAAACAACAATAAATTTTTAGAAAGATAATTGGAGGAAAACAAAAATGGCAGTTAAGATCAGATTAAGAAGAATGGGACAGAAAAAAGCACCTTTCTATAGAATCGTAGTAGCAGATTCCCGCTGCAAACGTGACGGAAGATGTATCGCAGAGATCGGAACATATGATCCGAACCTCGACCCAAGCGTATACAAAATCGACGAAGAGGCAGCTAAGAAATGGCTTGCAGCTGGTGCTCAGCCTACAGAAGTAGTTGCTAAGCTTCTTAAACTTGCCGGAATCGAGAAATAATACCTGACAGATTTAAGATCTGTGGGCCCCGTAAGGGCAGAGCAAGGAGGTATGTAATGAAACAACTTGTAGAAGTAATTGCAAAATCTCTTGTTGAAAATCCGGATGAGGTAGTCGTTACTGAGACTGAGAAAGACGACGCGATTGTTGTTGAGCTGAAAGTCGGACCGGCCGATATGGGCAAGGTTATTGGAAGACAGGGAAGAATTGCCAAGGCAATCCGTACTGTTGTGAAAGCGGCTTCTTCAAAAAGCAGCAAAAAAGTGATTGTAGATATTCTGCAATGAAAAATGAGACAGGAGCTGTGGATTCCATGGCTCCTGTTTTTACTCTGAAAGGGAGCAAAAATGGAAGATTTATTAAAAGTAGGAGTTATCACAACAACGCATGGTGTCCGTGGTGAGGTGAAGGTTTTTCCAACAACGGATGATGCAGAGCGTTTTCTTGATATTGAATATGTGCTTCTGGATACAGGAAAAGAACTTCGCAGACTGAATATTCAGAATGTGAAATTTTTTAAGAATCTTGCGATCCTGAAGTTTGAAGGTGTTGATGATATCAATGATATTGAAATGTATAAAGGCCGTGATCTCTGGATCCCACGTGAAGAGGCACAGGAGCTTGGCGAGGATGAATATTATGTGGCAGATCTGATCGGAATGGATGTACTTCTGGAGAATGGGGAGAAATTCGGAGTACTCCGTGATGTGATGGAGACTGGTGCCAATGATGTTTACATCGTAGATCGTGTGGATGGAGAAGAAATTCTGCTTCCTGCGATCCATGACTGTGTTCTTGATGTAGATGTGGAAAAAAATACCATGACTGTACATTTGATGAAAGGGCTTGTTTAAATGAATTATCATGTACTTACACTGTTTCCGGAAATGATCGAGAACGGAATGAACACAAGTATTACAGGCCGTGCCATTACAAAAGGACTGTTATCACTGGAAGCAATCAATATCCGGGATTTTGCCTTCAACAAACACCAGAAGGTAGATGATTATCCCTATGGTGGCGGTGCCGGAATGCTGATGCAGGCAGAACCCGTATATCTGTCCTACGAGTCCATTGTAGAACGTATCGGAAGAAAACCCCGTGTGATTTTTCTGACTCCTCAGGGAAAAACTTTCAACCAGAATATGGCGAAAGAGTTCGCACTGGAAGAAGACCTGGTTTTTCTCTGCGGTCATTATGAGGGAATTGATGAGCGTGTTCTGGAAGAAATTGTGACAGACTATGTTTCTATTGGTGATTATGTACTTACAGGCGGGGAACTTCCGGCTATGGTTATGATGGATTCCATTTCCAGAATGGTACCAGGTGTTTTAAACAATCAGGAATCCGGAGAGACGGAATCTTTTTCCGGAAATCTTCTGGAATATCCTCAGTACAGCCGCCCGGAAGAATGGCATGGAAAAAAAGTTCCGGAGGTGCTGCTTTCCGGACATCATGCAAATGTGGATAAATGGAGAAGAGAGCAGTCTATTATCCGTACTGCCAAATGGAGACCGGATCTGCTGCCAAAGGCCGATCTTACAAACAAAGAGTGGAACGAGGTCCGCAGGCTTCGCAAACAGTGGAAAGAGGAAGTGGAAAAATAATTATGAAAACATCAGATTTTTATTATGACCTGCCGCAGGAACTGATTGCTCAGGACCCGCTGGAGGACAGAAGTTCTTCCAGACTGATGCATCTGTCTCTGAAAGACGGAAGTATCGAGCATCGTCATTTTACCGATATACTGGATTACCTGCATAAGGGAGACTGCCTTGTGATCAATGACACCAAAGTTATTCCGGCACGTCTTTACGGACATAAGGAGGAGACAGGAGCACTGATCGAGATCCTGCTTCTGAAGCGTCGTGAGAATGATATCTGGGAGTGCCTTGTAAAACCTGGTAAAAAAGCCCGTCCTGGTGCTAAAATTACTTTTGGTGATGGCATTTTAAAGGGCGAGATCATCGATATCGTAGATGAGGGAAACCGCCTGATCCAGTTCCATTATGAGGGAATCTTTGAGGAAATCCTGGATCAGCTAGGAGAAATGCCGCTACCGCCGTATATTACCCACAAGCTGAAAGATAAAAACCGTTATCAGACCGTATATGCAAAGAATGAGGGATCTGCCGCGGCACCGACAGCAGGACTGCATTTCACACCGGAACTTCTTGAGAAGGTAAAAGAAATGGGCGTGAACATTGCTCATGTGACCTTACATGTAGGTCTTGGAACATTCCGTCCGGTAAAAGTGGATGATGTGGAGAAACATCATATGCATTCGGAATTTTATATTGTGGAGGAAGATCAGGCGAAACTGATCAATGACACAAAGAAAAACGGTGGAAGAGTGATTTCCGTGGGAACTACCAGCTGCCGTACCCTGGAGTCCGCAACCGGAGAAGACGGAATCGTAAAAGCCGGAAGTGGCTGGACAGAGATCTTTATTTATCCAGGCTATAAATTTAAAGCGATTGACGGACTGATCACCAATTTCCATCTTCCGGAGTCCACGTTGCTGATGCTGGTTTCTGCCCTTGCAGGAAAAGAACATATTATGGCTGCCTATGAGGAAGCGGTGAAGGAAAGATACCGATTTTTCAGTTTTGGGGATGCCATGATGATCGAATAACAAAACACAATTATCTTTCATAAAAAAATCCTGACAGATTTTCGCATGGATCATGCGGTATCTGCCAGGGTTTTTATTTTACCTATTCTTCGCTGTTATCTGAGAAATCTGCTTCTTCGTCGGAACTGTAATCTTCTTCGCCCGAGGTATCATAATCTTCTGAAGTATCGTAATCCGAACCATCCGATTCATCTGAAAAATCAGAGTCTGTATCCGATTCAGATTCATCGGAAGTATCAGTGATTCCGGATGCGTCATCTGCAGAAACAGTATCAGAACTGCCTGTATCGCCAGAGGATTTGGCTGTAGAATCTGCTGTTGGAATCGCTGCGCTGCGTTCATCAATCTTGGATTTGATTCTGGTGGCTTCATCGCCGGTAGCAGGGGTTGGCTGATAGTTGTTATAACCGTCTGCAGAAGAAATGGAGCAGGGAATGATATTTGTTACATTATCTGCCTGTACACCGTCGGAGGTGATGGTAAAGGTCTGCTGAAAAATCATGGTATCCATATCGCTTGGCGAGCTGTTTCCGCCAAAGCAGAAATTTCCAAGACTGTAAACGATATTTTTGCCCTTGTAAGTTTCAATTCCCTGAAGTACATGTGGATGATGCCCGCATACCAGGTCCGCACCTTCATCAATGGCCAGACGTCCGAGAGTCATCTGATTGGTATCCGGAACGGTTTCGCTCTCATTGCCCCAGTGGAAGATTACAATAACAAGCTCTGCTCCGTCTGCTTTGACTTTGGCAATATTATCTTTCAGCTGTTGTTCTCTGCCAAGATGGTCTTTCAGTTCATAAATTCCCACAAGTCCGACTTTAACGCCCTTGATGTCCATAACTGCAGTATCATCATAGCCAAAATGGATGATCCCCGCGTTATCCAGAGCAGTCAGTGTGTCCGTGTAACTCTGCTCTCCGTAATCATGACTGTGATTGTTGGCAGTATTTACGGCTTCTATGGAACCACTGGTTAGGATCTGTGCATATTCGGCAGGTGCTTTAAATGCAAATGTTTTATCTTCACGGGTATCCGAATCCGTAAGTGTTCCCTCAAAATTGGCGATGGTCAGATCATCAGCTGAAAAAATACTTTTTACATTCTGGAAAAAGTAATCTTTTCCGTTGCTGTCATAATAGGCGTTCAGACTTGTGTCATAATCAAAGGTTTCGTCTGTACCAAGGGTGCAGTCGCCTACAATACTGATGGTCAGTGAAACAGGATCTTTCTGAGCTGCTTTTGCTGCTTCTTCGGCTTTTTTGGCCGCTGCTTCTTCCTGCGCTTTTTGGAGGGCCGCAGCTTCGGCCGCTTTTCTGGAAGAGATACAGGCTCGGGCAGAAAAAATAATTACAAGAAGTAAGAGCAGAATTCCTCCTCCTGCAAGCATCATTTTCTGACGGCGTACTTGCTGATATCTGGAATTTTTTTTGATGGTTTTTCTGCGTGATGAGGCAGAGCTGTGTGTGGACGGGCGTTTGTTTACCCGTGAAGTGCTTTGGCGATGGCCGTTTTCTTTCGGATCGGAACGATGTGTGCGTGCCTGTTTGGCCTTAAGTGCTTCTTTTCGCGCCAGTTCCGGATCATGTCTGTGTGGCGGCTTTCGATTATCATTTGCCATACTTTTTCTCCTTCATATGTAAAGATACATTTATTATAGGAAGAATTGGAAGTAATGTAAAGAATGAATGCCGGACTTTGCAGAAAAAAGAGTTTTTGCTATAATGTACAAAGTAATGCAAGCGTGGCTTTAAGTTAACGCAAATAAAAAATACAGGGAGATCATAAAAAAATGGTATTATATATCGGAAATCATACAAGTTCATCCAAAGGCTATGCAGCCATGGGACGTCAGATGGTAAAAAATGGAGGAAATACGTTTGCCTTTTTTACCAGAAATCCAAGAGGCGGTAAGGCGAAAGAGATTGATCCGGCAGATGTGCAGAAATTTCTGGAACTTGCAGAAGAAAATCATTTCGGTAAGCTTGTAGCTCATGCGCCGTATACAATGAATGCCTGCGCGGCAAAAGAAAATCTGAGAGATTTTGCCCGGAAGATTATGGTGGATGATCTGAAACGCATGGAATATACGCCGGGGAATTATTATAACTTTCATCCGGGAAGCCATGTAGGACAGGGAACAGAAACTGGAATTGCAAAAATTGCGGAAATTCTCAACGATGTTCTTAACGAACAACAAAGTACCACAGTTCTTCTGGAAACCATGTCCGGTAAGGGCTCTGAGGTGGGAGCAACCTTTCAGGAACTGAGAGAGATCATTGACCGTGTGGGAAAAAATCACAAACTGGGAGTCTGCCTGGATACATGTCATGTCTGGGACGGCGGGTATGACATTGTCCATGATCTGGATGGAGTACTGACGGAATTTGACCAGGTGATCGGCCTTTCCAGATTAAAAGCCGTTCATCTTAATGACAGCATGAATGGCCTGGGAAGCCATAAAGACCGTCATGCAAAAATTGGCGAGGGAGAAATTGGTCTGGATGCACTGGTTAATGTGGTGTGCCATCCGGCACTGAAAGGAATCCCCTTTATTTTGGAGACGCCTAATGATGATGAGGGATGGAAAAGAGAGATTGCACTTTTAAGAGAACAGTATACAGTGAAAGGAGCTTGATTCATGAAGAAATTCAGAATTTTTCTTTTGGTAATGACAGGTGCTGCTGTTTTGATGCTGGGAGGATGCAAGGAGAAAGCCAAATATGACGAATCAGCATTTCAGGATGATCTGGAACCATTAACAGATGATGAACTGGAGGACATGGACGAAAACAGTGACGATGAAATGATAGTGGAAGATGATGCGGAACTGGAGCAGTCACAGCAGCAGGAAGATTCCACAGAGAAAGCAGATGCGGAAAGTACAGACAGTAACGAAGAAACGCAGAGTAAGCTGGATGAAAAAGGGACATACACAGATAAAGATGAAGTTGCCCAGTATATTTATGAGTATGGGCATGCGCCGTCAAACCTTTCTGCAAAAAGTTACGATAATGCAGATAAAATGCTTCCGGTAGAAGATGGAATTACCTATCAGCAGTGCAGCCTGGATTCTGAAGAAAAACAGAAGATAATATTTACACAGGATGGAAAACGTGTGTATTATACAGAAGATGACGGAAAATCTTTTGAAGAAATCTATTAAAAAATAAAAATCCGGGTACAGAATTGCTTGCGGATATTCGCTTTGCTTAATTCTGTACTCGGATTTTTTTGTGAAAATGGAACTTTATCAGTGAACCAGATTTTTCATTTCAGCTCCATCCATAAACGCTTTTGCATTTTCCAGAGTTGTCTCGGCAATATTGGTCAGTGCTTCTACCGTGAAAAATCCCTGATGGGAAGTCATGGTAACATTCGGGAAGGACAGAAGACGCTGGATCGTGGAAGTAGGAAGAATGCTGCTGGACATATCTTCATATACATAAGCAGATTCTTCTTCGTAAACATCCAGACCAACGGCAAAGAATTTATGGTCACGGATACCTGCGATCAGGTCGTCAGTTTTGATCAGTCCACCTCTGGAGGTGTTTACAAGGATTACGCCATCTTTCATTTTTGCGATGGTCTCGGAGTTGATCAGATGTTCAGTTTCCGGAGTCATCGGACAGTGGAGGCTGATCAGATCACTGGCGGCAAGAAGTTCGTCCAGTGAAACATATTCCAGAAAGTCAAGATTTTTATTTGGGAAAAGATCATAAGCGATTACTTTCATACCAAAGCCACGGCAGATCTTTGCCATTGCCTGGCCGATCTTTCCGGTACCGATGATGCCGGCAGTTTTCTGATAAAAGTTTACGCCCATGAGACCGTTCAGTGCAAAGTTGTTTTCACGGCATTTGATATATGCTTTATGGGTGTGGCGGTTGGCGGTAAGGGCAAGTGCCATGGCGTGTTCGGCAACTGCTTCCGGAGAATAACCTGGAACACGTGCCACCTGGATTTCGCATCTGGCAGCAGTTTCCAGATCAACGTTGTTGTATCCTGCACAGCGCATTAGGATCAGTTTTACACCTTGTCGGTGAAGTTCTTCGATGACCGGTGCGCCAAGATCTGCATTTACAAATGCACAGATAGCGTCGTAGCCGTGGGCAAGAGCTGCAGTTTCCTCATGGATATTTGCTTCAATGAATTTAATCTCAATACCTGGATAGGACGGAAGCAGCTTCTCAAAAAATTCTCTATCGTAGCTCTTAGTGTCATAAAACAAAATTTTCATAATCGTTGCTCCTCTCTGAAAATATTTTATTTTCCGGATAAATAATACCATAATAGTAGGAATTTGGAAAGTGGGAAAATAGATAAAGTTTATCAAAAAAATGATTTTATTTTGGAATTATGATACCACTAATAAATAAAAAATATACGAAATATAAAAAAATACAAAAAACAGAGAGCATTTTCATGCACTGCTATCTGATAGAACAGATGCAATGAATTATGCATAAAAATGCTCTCTGTCGGGATATCTGATAATTATTCTGCCAGACTGTAAAGATCGGAATAGAATTCCGGATAGGAGATATTGACACATTCTCCGTTTTTGATGGAAAGAGTTCCCTCCGAGAGAAGTCCTGCCACTGCGAAAGACATGGCTATACGGTGATCCAGATGAGAATCGATCTCTGCACCGTGGAGAGGCTTTCCACCGTGGATGATCATGCCGTCTTCCGTTGCTTGGATATCTGCCCCCATTTTCTGGAGGTTTTCTGTCATAACCTGGATACGGTCGGATTCTTTGACACGAAGCTCCTGGGCATCACGGATAACAGTGGTTCCTTCTGCAAAGGCTGCCATAACCGCGATCATCGGAAGTTCATCGATTAGGGTAGGAATGATGGCACCTTCTACGGTTGTTCCGTGAAGAGTGGAGGAGCGGATCAGAAGATCTGCAGTAGGTTCGCCTTCTGTAGTTTCATTGAGAAGGGTGATATCTGCGCCCATGGCTTTGCATACACGGAGGATACCGTCACGGGTCGGGTTGATTCCCACATTTTTCAGAAGGATCTCGCTGTTGGGAACAAGGAGGCCGGCTGCGATAAAGTAGGCAGCAGAAGAGATATCTCCAGGAACCAGGATCTCACGTCCGTAAAGAGATGGGTCCGGTTTGATGGATGCAGTTGTTCCCTCTGATGTTACATCAGCACCAAAGTAATGCAGCATGATCTCTGTGTGGTTTCTGGAGAGAACCGGCTCTGTTACACGGGTGATGCCGTCCGAGTACATTCCTGCAAGAAGTACGCAGGATTTTACCTGGGCGGATGCTACCGGAGAATTGTAATGGATGGCATGGAGTTTTTTTCCGGAGATCTTAAGTGGGGCACATCCGTTTCCGTTGATGCTGATGATATCTGCGCCCATCTGGGAAAGTGGAGTCATGATCCGTTTCATGGGACGCTTCTGGATGGAAGCATCGCCGGTAAGCTCTGATACAAAATCCTGGCCTGCCAGGATTCCGGAAATGAGACGGGTGGTAGTACCGCTGTTGCCTACATCAAGAGTCTCCGTTGGAGCGCAAAGGCCATGGAGACCTTTTCCGTGGACCAGGATCTCTCCGCTTGTATTTTCAATGTCAATGCCCATTTTCTGGAAGCAGGAAATGGTGGAGAGACAATCAGCACCTTCCAGAAAGTTTGTGATCCTGGTAGTGCCTTCTGCAAGAGAGCCAAACATAACAGCTCTGTGGGAAATGGATTTATCTCCGGGTATGGCAAGAGAACCGGATAATTTTTTTGCTTTTTTGATTTCCATAATAAATACCTCGTTTATATATCAGCGTTCGCAGATTTTGTAATTGCGTTTGGTAAGAAGCACTTTTGCCTGCTCCAGGGCTGCATCTGTATAAAATTCGATCTTCAGAACGCCGTCTTCAAATTCACGGTTGTGAATGATGCCGATATTTTTGATGCTGACTTTTTCTGTTGCAAGGATGGTTGCGATGGTTGCGATGGCACCGGCCTCATCTGCCACATCGATATAAAGGACATAGGAGCGTGGGATCAGGCTGTTATCCACAATGTCAATGGAGTCGCGGTAATCCTTGGAACTTGCGAACATGTCAAAAATATTGTCAGCCTCTTTGTTGTCAATGGAACAGCGGATCTGGATCAGCATACGGATAAATTCATCCAGAACTGTGGAAATGTTTTTCTGGTTTTCCAGGCAGATCTGCTCCCACATGATCGGTGAGGAAGAGGCGATACGTGTGATGTCTCGGAAACCACCGGCTGCGATCATTTTCATATACTGGGCATCGTTGTCCAGAAGGTTTACAAGATTCACAAGAGCGGAGGCTACGATATGAGGAAGGTGGCTGACTCCTGCTGTGATAAAATCATGTTCTTCCGCAGTGAGAACAAGAGGGATCGCACCAAGCGAGGAGACCAGTTCTGTGAAATCGGAAATCCTCTCCAGAGCAACTTCTCCTCCGGGGGTAATTATATAGTAAGCATTTTCCAGAAGATGATCACTGGAATTGGAAAAACCGCTGCGCTCGGACCCTGCCATTGGGTGGCCGCCGATAAATTTTCCTTCCAGGCCAAGTTCGGTTACTTTTTCGTGGATGATGCTTTTTACACTGCCCACATCTGTGAGGATACAGTTTTCTCCAAGAGAATCCTTGATCTTTTCCATGTACTCCACATTAAATTCTACAGGGGCACAGAGGAAAAGATAATCACAGTTGTATAATCGTTCGTCTTCAATATCGCAGATCCCGTCGATCACATTTAAACTGACTGCCTCTGCCAGAGCGTCTCTGTCTTTGTCAAAGGCAAGCAGGCGATAATCCGGGTGAAATTTTCGTATGGTTCTGGCAATGGAGCCGCCGATCAGCCCAAGGCCGATAAAACCTATGGTTTTCATAGTACTTCAGAGTCCTTTCCGGTTACTTTTTACTTTTATTCTTTAATAGTGTAAATCACGACTATATTGTAAAAGAAAGTACGAAAAATGTCAACAAATGTTAGAGGAAACAGAAATATTGCCAATGAGCAGCAGCAAACAATAAACAGTAATAGAAAAGGGCTTGAGAAATCAGGGATTTCGGACGTATAATAAGAAAAAACAACGTAAGATACAGAGGAGAATTTATTATGAAATATCAGTCAGTAATGGATCTGCACACACATACTGTAGCCAGCGGGCATGCATACTGTACCCTTCGCGAGATGGCGAAGGCGGCTTCCGATAAAGGGCTTGAGCTTCTTGGAATTACAGAACATGCACCGAAGATGCCGGGAACCTGCCACAAATTCTACTTTCAGAATATAAAAGTAGTGCCTCGTGAGATGTACGGGATCCAGCTGCTTCTGGGCTCGGAGGTAAATATCCTGGATGCGGCAGGAACCGTGGATCTGGCGCAGAATACCCTGGAAAAGCTGGACGTGGTTATTGCTAGCCTTCATGTGCCATGTATCAAACCGGGCAGCAGGCAGGAGAATACAGAGGCTTATCTTAATGTTATGAAAAATCCATACGTCAATATCATCGGACATCCGGATGACGGAAGATACGATATCGACTATGAAGCACTTGTACAGGGAGCGAAAGAATACGGTAAAGTTCTGGAGCTTAACAACCACTCCATGGACCCGGATTGTACCCGCGAGAATGCAGTAGAGAACGATACCATTATGCTGAACTACTGCAAAAAATATCAGGTACCTGTAATCATGGACAGCGATGCTCATTTTGACCTTCTGATCGGGGAATTTGATCTTGCCAGAGAGCTTCTCACAAAACTGGATTTTCCGGAAGAACTGGTACTGAACCATTCCGTGGATGCTGTGAAAAAGTATGTAAATCGGAAATTCTGACAGGAGGACAGACTGTTCTGTATCAATTGACGGTATAACTGAAAACTTTCTGAAAAAAAGTTGTCAAAATTGAATAAAATACTTGAAATTTGCATGGAAATTTAGTAAAATGTGAACATATTAAGTAAGACAAACAGGGAGGTATTACATATGGACGTTTTCAGAACAGACCGAATCAGAAATGTAGTCCTATTAGGTCATGGTGGCGCAGGTAAAACAACACTGGCTGAGGCAATGGCTTATCTGGCAGGTATGACAAACCGACTCGGACGTGTTGAGGATGGCAATACTGTCAGCGATTATGACAAGGAAGAAATAAAGAGACATTTTTCCATCACAACTTCTTTGATTCCGGTACCATGGGATAAGATGAAGGTAAATGTACTGGATACTCCCGGATATTTCGATTTTGTGGGAGAAGTTGAGGAGGCAGTCAGTGCAGCAGATGCAGCGATCATCGTTGTTTCCGGTAAGGCCGGTGTTCAGGTTGGAACACAGAAAGCATGGAATCTCTGCGAGAAATATAAACTTCCGCGAATGATTTTTGTTACCGATATGGACGTGGATGATGTCAGCTATCGTGAGGTCGTGGAAGAGCTGACAGAGCTGTACGGCAAGAGAATCGCTCCTCTTCATTTCCCAATCCGTGAGGATGGTAAGTTTGTAGGTTATGTCAATGTTGTGAAACAGGCCGGAAGAAGATACATTGACAAGGCTGGTAAGGAAGAATGCCCGGTTCCGGACTATCTGACCGAATATCTTGAGAAATATCATGAAACTCTGATGGAGTCTGTTGCAGAGACAAGTGAAGAGTTTATGGATCGTTATTTTGAGGGAGATACTTTCTCCGTAGCAGAGGTTTCTGCAGCTATTGCAACCAACGTACAGGATGGAAGCATTGTTCCGGTATGCATGGGTTCACCGGTGAATCTTCGCGGTGTATCCAATCTTCTGGATGATATCTGCGGTTATTTCCCGAGCCCGAGCGGACGTTCCTGCAACGGTATCGCACAGAAGACCAACGAGATCTTTGAGGCGAATTATGACTTTGCCAAGGCAAAATCCGCTTATGTATTTAAGACTATCGCAGATCCGTTCCTTGGTAAATATTCTCTGATCAAGGTATGCTCTGGTGTGCTGAAATCCGATGATACACTTCTTAATGTAGAGAAGGGAACAGAAGAGCGCGTAAATAAACTCTATGTTCTGGAAGGTTCCAAACCGATCGAAGTTCCGGAACTTTTTGCAGGTGATATCGGTGCCATTGCCAAACTTGGAAGCGTACAGACCGGTGACAGCCTTGCGACCAAGGCAAACCCGATCCTTTATCCGAAGGCTGTACTTTCCACACCATATACATATAAGAGATTTAAGGCAGTGAAGAAGGGCGATGAGGATAAGATCGCACAGTCTCTCGCCAAGATGATGACAGAGGACAGAACTCTTAAAGTTGTCAATGACAGTGCCAACCGTCAGAGCCTGATCTATGGTATGGGCGATCAGCATCTGGATATCGTTGTCAGCAAGCTGAAAGAACGCTATAAAGTAGATGTGGAACTTTCGAAACCGAAGGTTCCGTTCCGTGAGACACTCCGTAAGAAGTCAGATGTAGAAGGCAAACATAAGAAACAGTCCGGCGGACACGGACAGTATGGCCACGTTAAGATGCGTTTTGAGCCATCCGGTGATCTGGAAACACCTTATGTATTTGAGCAGGTAGTTGTAGGTGGTGCAGTTCCGAAGAACTACTTCCCTGCAGTTGAAAAAGGTCTTCAGGAATGCGTCCTGAAAGGACCTCTGGCTGCATATCCGGTAGTTGGTGTGAAAGCAACCCTTTATGATGGATCTTATCATCCGGTAGATTCTTCTGAGATGGCATTTAAGATGGCGACGATCCTTGCCTTCAAGAAGGGCTTCATGGAGGCTTCTCCTGTACTTCTTGAGCCGATCATTTCCATGAAGGTTACTGTTCCGGATAAATATACCGGTGATGTTATGGGTGATCTGAACAAGAGACGTGGCCGTGTTCTTGGAATGAATCCGGATCACGAGGGCAATACCATCATTGAGGCAGATGTTCCGCTGCTTGAGATTTATGGTTATTCCACAGTACTTCGTTCCATGACCGGTGGAAGCGGAGATTTCTCCTATGAGTTTGCACGCTATGAGCAGGCTCCGAGTGATATCCAGGAGAAAGAGATCGCGGCACGCGCAAGCAAGGTTGACAGTGCTGACGAATAAACAGAGATATTTTTTGAGGGCAGAATAAAGAGTTGACAGGCTGCAGCATTTGCTGTAGCCTGTTTTTAGATGCATTCGTGAATAAGCAGTCAGAGAAACGAATTGCGCTCATACAGGTTATTGAAGTATGAGCAAAAAAGAAAAGAGAGAGGACAAAAAATGTTGGTATGTGATTATATCGTGGAACAGATTGACGGAGATTATGCACATTTGAAGCGTGTGGATCAGCCGGAGGAGGAACTGAAAGTAGTTGCCAGAGCATTACTTCCGGCAGAAATCTATGAGGGCTGTGAGCTTCATTATGAGCTGATGCAGTATTCAATGAAATGATAAGGCTGCAGGATATCGCGGATATGGCAGGTGTCAGTCGTACAACAGTATCCAATGTGATCAATGGAAATACAAAACGGGTTTCACAGAACACTATTGACCGGATCACGGCGATCCTGAAGGAGCAGAATTATGTTCCCCACATGGGATCTGTGATGCTATCCGGACACGGCTCAAGGATCATTGGAGTGGTTCTTGGTTTTTCCTTCATTCATGGTATGCAGTCTCTGCAGGATTCTTTTGTGGGAGAGATCACCGGAACGCTGCAGGTCGAAGCAGAAAACAGAGGCTATTATATTATGCTCATTGGCGGTGAACGGATCGATAATGTGGTAGATATGGCATCCCGTTGGAATGTGGAGGGTCTTATCATTATAGGGTATAATGAAGAACAGTATCATCAGCTTTCCAGAAAGCTGAATAAAAAAATGGTATTGATCGATGCCTATCCGAAGGGTGGATATAGCTTTCAGAATGTAGGAGTGGATGATTATTCCGGCGGATATCAGATCGGGGAATATCTGCATTCCTGTGGATACCACCGGGCACTTTTTGTTGCGGAAACAGAGCAGGACAGTGATTATGCCAGATGGCTTGGATTCAAACAGGCTATGGAAAAAAATGGCGGCTTCTGCAGCCGCTCCCGCTATGTGGTGGTTCCCCAGGAACCCCGGCGCAGACTGAAAAAATATGAAGAGCTGCTGCCTCATTTTCTGGAGACAAAGGCTCTGGCATTTTCTTCGGATTACACAGCTGTGGAGGCCATCAATTTTTTTACAGACAGGGGAATCCGGATTCCGGATCAGATTTCCATTACCGGCTTTGATGATAATTTTTATGCGCAGATCGTCAGGCCAAAGCTGACCACCATTCATCAGGATGTTCATCAGAAAGCAGTTCTGGCCTTGCGGAAGCTGCTTCTTATGGCAGAGGGAAAGGAACCTGCCGAAAAAAATGTAAAAAGCCCTGTCTGGCTTGTAAAGAGAGATTCTGTAAAAGAGTAGCAGGATCTCTTTTTTTATGTTGTGATGACTTTTCCTGGCACATCATCGAAATACGGTTGGAAATTATTTTTAGAGGCCAGTAGTGCTTTATTGTTAAAACTGCATAAAAAAAACAGAAAAGTTTGGCAGTAATTTAAGTTTCACGAGAAACTTATTGATTTTAAAGGGTGGATAGGGTATGCTGATTTCAGAATCAACAGAAAAAGGAGGCAATTTACCATGAAAAAAAACTGGTGGAAAGAAAGCGTGGTATATCAGATTTATCCGAGAAGTTTTAAGGACAGCAACGGAGACGGAATTGGTGATATTCCCGGAATTATAGAAAAACTGGACTATCTGAAGGAGCTGGGAGTAAATGTTCTCTGGATCTCACCCATGCTGGAATCCCCGCAGGATGACAATGGCTATGATATTTCCGATTACCGCAGGATCTATAAAGAATATGGAACCATGGAGGATTATGAAAAGCTTCTTGAAGAAGCGCATAAACGGGGCATTAAGATCCTCATGGATCTGGTCGTAAATCATACTTCCGATGAACACAACTGGTTTATTGAAAGCAGGAAATCCAAAGATAATCCTTACAGGGATTACTATATCTGGAGAGAGCCGGTGAATGGAAAAGAACCGAATAACTGGGGAAGTGCGTTCGGAGGACCTGCATGGGAGTATGATCCTCAGACAGAGATGTATTATCTTCACCTGTTTTCAAGAAAACAGCCGGATCTGAACTGGGAAAATGAAAAGGTTCGTCAGGAAGTTTACGATATGATGAATTTCTGGTGTGAAAAAGGAATCGACGGTTTCCGAATGGACGTGATCAGCATGATCTCCAAGGATCAGTCATATCCGGATGGAGAAATGAATGGAGGATTATACGGTGATTTTGGTCCTTACTGCGTCCATGGTCCGAGGATCCATGAGTTTCTTCAGGAAATGAACAGAGAGGTTTTATCCCGATACGATGTGATGACAGTTGGAGAAACCTCCGGTGTGACTATCGAAGAGGCACAGAAATATGCAGGTGAGGACAGAAATGAGCTGAACATGGTGTTTCAGTTTGAGCATGTAGAGGATCAGGGATCAGACCATGGTAAATGGACTACCGAGAAATACGATTTCCAGGAATTTAAAAAGGTTATGATCAAATGGCAGGAAGAGCTTGCGGGAAAAGCATGGAACAGTCTGTTTCTTGGAAATCATGACCAGCCAAGAAGTGTTTCCAGATTTGGAAATGATAATCCGGCATACAGGGAAACTTCAGCCAAGATGCTGGCAACCTGTCTTCATATGATGCAGGGAACTCCTTATGTTTATCAGGGAGAAGAGCTTGGAATGACCAATGCTTATTTTACAGAGCTTAAGGATTATCGTGATATCGAGAGTATTCAGTATTTCCATGAATATACAGAAGCAGGTATTTATACACCGGAATATATGATGAAGTGCCTGATGCTGAGAGGACGTGACAATGCCAGAACACCAATGCAGTGGGAGGATTCTCATCAGGCCGGCTTTACGGAGGGAACGCCATGGATCAGGGTAAACTCCAATTATAAGGAGATCAATGCGAAGCAGCAGCTTTCAGATCCGAATTCTATTTTCCGTTATTACCAGAAGCTGATCCGTTTAAGAAAAGAAAAACCGGTGACGCTGACGGATGAAAAGGCGTTTTTTGCATGTATAAAATCAGGCTTCGGGCAGAGGAGAAAGACTCTGCTCAATTCTCTTACGGGAGTTTGCGGACTTTCAAAGGAAAAGGTGGGACAGGTGCTCTCCGGTTCGGGGATCGATCCGATGAGAAGGGCGGAGACTCTCAGCATAGAAGAATTCGCATCGCTGTCAAATAAGGTGGCGGAATTAGCTGAAAATGCGTAAGGATGCGGAAGCAGGAAGATTTTCGGCAGGAGAAAAGACATATGGAAAAGCTTAAAACCTTTTATAGAAAATATCTTAAAAATTATCTGGTGCTGTTGATAGTAGTTGCTATCGGAATGGATATAGCCATAGAAACACTGGCGAGACATTCTCTCATAGAGAGCCTTAAGTTCATATTCATGAATCCGATAGTATCCCTTTGCAATATTCTACTGATACTTGCCGTGATATCCTTGTCGCTGCTTTTCAAGCGGCGTATATTCGCGATGGTCATATTCGGCATGACGTGGATGGCGGTAGGCATAGTAAACGGCGTGATACTGGCTAACAGAATGACTCCGTTCACGGTAAAGGATTTCAGCAATCTTGAAGATGGGCTTGGTATAATAACGAACTACTTTTCCACTTTTACGCTGATACTTGCGATCGTAGGTATAGCGGCTTTAGTCTTCGGAGCGATATTGCTTTTCAGAAAGGCTCCTAAATACAAGAAAAAGATAGATTACAAGAAAGTGATTATTACCATAGCTGTCATAGGATTCGGAACTTTCGGAGCCATACAGCTCAGCGTAAGGGCCGGAGTGCTGGACACCTTTTTCGCAAACCTCGCGTATGCCTACAGAGATAACGGAGTGCCGTACTGTTTTCTCGTTACGTGGGTGGATACAGGTGTAGACAGACCTGCCGACTATTCAAAGGAAAAAGTAGAAAATATATTCAGCGGAGGAGAGCTTGGCAAGGATAATATATATACGCCGGTGGAGGATGATGATACAGATGTTGAGAACAAACCTAACGTTATATTCCTTCAGCTTGAATCTTTCATAGACCCGACGAGAGTGGACGGCATAGAGTATTCGAGAGATCCTATGCCGAATTTCAGGAAACTGATGGAAGATTATTCCTCCGGATTTCTTACGGTGCCGGCAGTGGGAGCAGGTACGGCAAATGTCGAATTCGAAGTGATGACCGGACTCAGCGTCAAGTTCTTCGGACCTGGAGAATATCCGTATAAGAGCGTTTTAAAGGAAACTACGTGTGAAACAG
>OLSM01000414.1_pt1 | contig 42297 bp, 24 predicted proteins | sample 1672721 | NCBI WGS metagenome assembly OLSM01 (sample SAMEA3136717, study PRJEB25190) | human gut metagenome
TCAAACCAGTTTTTGATCTTAAACAGCCAGATCTCGACTAGTACAATCAGAAGACTGATGACACAGACCAGAATATAGCCATAAGGAGAATCCAGCTCCGGCATATTGACAAAATTCATACCGTACCATCCCGCAATCAGAGTCAGCGGCATGAATATAGTTGTGACAATCGTCAGGAACTTCATAATCTGGTTCTGGTGCATATCCACCTGAGTCTGATGCATCTCCCTCAGCTGCATGGAATACTCCTTGAGCATCTGGACATTGGAATACAGCCGCCCTGCCCGGTCAGCAAAAAGACCGAACAGGAGGCTGTTTTTTTCGTCCTCGGCACAGAAACCATCCGACGCGAAAGTCTCTCCCATATCCTGCAGCTGTTCATAGTAACTCCCTAAGACTGCGAGTTTTCTACGAATCTGAAAGATCTGACGGTTAAAAGAAGCATCATTTTTATCTAGAAGCTGTTCCTCAAGTGATGTCAAGTTTTCCTCAAAATGCTGGAGGAAGAAGACATCGTCCTTAATCAGATATTCCAAAAAAGCTGCAAAAAAGCGAAGAACAGAGGTGGGATGAGATAAAGGGATTTCCTTCATCTGTTCCAAAACAGAGGTGGAGAATCCCTGGTCATCAATAAAGACCAACTCTGTTCTTTCTATAAAAAAGGCAAAAGCGGACCGTTCTCCTGTCAGGGCTTCCCTGGACGGACATGAAAAGGAACCGGATATGAAATCCCCCATCATATCTGCCTTACAGTACTGAATGTTGGCAATCCCCTGCTTCATCATTCTGTAATGACCAGTTTCATGAAAAAGTTCTTCATATTCACTTGAGGTAAGAACAGTAACCAGGCCGGCCCCTTCCGGCAGGGCATCTCCCTCCTGGACCGAAGTTAATTTGTTGTATAAAATATATCTTACCATAGCTGGAATCTTCCTTTCTATACAGAGTGCGGATTCTCTTGCATAAAAACAAAGACATCCGAGTGGGTGAACAGTTACTGAGGAATCCATTTGGGCGTATACAGCAACGTTGAATAACCCCATCGAAAAGTCTGTTTTGGCCTGCTCGACATGTTTATCTAATTCTGATAGAATGAAAAAGGTAAACAGTAATTAGTTTTCCTCTTCCCTATCTGTGAATTCAACAACGTCGCAGATATCACAATTCAATATTTTACAGATATCCTGCAGCGTGTTCAAAGTGATGCTCTTATTTTTTCTGAGGGAATCCAGTGTCCCATTGGAAAAATGACAATCATTTATTAGTTTGTATTGTGTGATGCCCTTCTCTTTCAGAGTTTTCCACAATGGAGCGTAACTTATGATAATACTCACTCCCTTCATTCCGTTAAACTAATTATAGGAAAGATCGTAAAATTTCACATTGCCGGTAATCCGGCTATACTAAACGGTTCAGAGGGTAAGTGTTTATTAAATTGGTGTTATATGGGCGAGCCTGTAACAAACTGCGGAATAATGTATTTCTAAAAAAAACACATAAAGACCTGAAAAAATTTCCAACCTTTTAATAGTATATATGATAAACTAATAAAAAATAAAAACAATTACCGGCTTTAAGTTCCTGGCGCTATGTACAAGAGGGTGCAGGTGTCAGGCCAAGAGGGAACAAGGTGAGAATCCTTGACAGTCGTGCTACTGTATGCGTGTAGGTTTTTCAGAACCATTGTACACTGGGTGTATGAGAAGGGAAAAGCCGCGATTGCGTAAGTCAGGATACCTGCTTAGAGCTGCTGCCAGTTATTACACGCAATGATAAATGGAGTGGGAAATTGTCTTAGTTATGGTACAGTTTTTGCTGTAAGGGCAATTTTCTATTTGCATGTAATCAAACTGCGGCGGTGTAGGTAATCTGTTAATAGCAATCCATTTCGTATTGGATAAAGACAGAGGACGCAGCAAAAAACTGCGTCCCTTTATATTCAAATGGTTCAGTCTTTAAGTTTAGGAAAAGGGGAGAAACGTATGGCAGGGGTGGTATCTCTCTGGAAAGCATATGAGAAAGATACTCTGGATAAGGTGCAGGGGAAAAACAATGGAAACATAAAAGAATTGGTGGCAGACAGCCACTATAGAAAGATCGGCGAAAGGGCATTTAAAAACAATACAAAGCTCCGCCGTGTTATTCTGCCTGAAAATGTTGTGGAAATAGGGGCACAGAGTTTTTACAATACGATGCTGCGGGAAGTTGAGCTGAAAGGTACAATCTTAATCCGTAAGGAAGCATTTTATAACTGTACAAAGCTGAAGCAGGTAAAGCTTCCTAAAACTACTAACTTTATTGGAAACAGAGCGTTTGCGCAGTGCAAAAGTCTGGAGAGGATGGAGATTGATGTAGGCAGCATATGCAGAGAAGTGAAGGCGGAGGCTTTTTCCGGGTGTGTTAATCTAAAACACATTGCCCTTCCGGCAACGCTCGAAAAGATAGAGCGGCGGGCATTTTATAAATGTACGGCCCTGGAGCAGATTGTTTTGCCGGATAGATTAAGGGAGATCGGCGCAGAGGCTTTTTATCAGAACGCATTGACATCCTTGGAACTGCCGGAGGGACTAATAAAAATTGGGGACAGTGCATTTTTAAAATGCAACAGCCTGCAATATGCAAAGATTCCCTCAACTGTAAAAGTAATCGAAAAGTGGGCGTTTCATGGCTGCAACAGGCTGAAAGTGCTTGAGATTGGTCATGATCCCGAAGAGATCGGGCCATGGGTCATCAACCGCAGTGCAAAGATACGATGTAAAAAGGGCGGGGCAGTGGAAAAGTACTGCCGTGATTCAGGGTTTGAAACAGAATATATCTAGGTAAAAAAAGAATTCAGGGGAACAGTCTGAATCGGGAGTGGAATATTATGGTATATGCAAGTCATCTTCTTAAGGATGAAGAGATGAGACAGGTAGTAGAAGCGACTGATGTTGGGATCGAGAGTATTGAGTTCTCCATTTCTGAAAATCTGGACTGCCTGAATGAAAAGATCGTTGAATACATAGAACGGTTAGAATACATAGGTACCAGGAACCTGACACTGCATGGGCCATTTCTGGATTTGAATCCAATGGCATATGACTCCATGGTAAGGGCAGTGACAAAAGCCCGGTTTACGCAGACATATGAGGCTGCGAAGAGACTGGGGGCCAAAAAGATAATTTTCCATACGGGCTTTCTTCCCGGTGTGTATTATCTGACAGACTGGGCAAAACGAATGGCTGAGTTCTGGAATGAATTTATGGAAGGAAAAAGCGGTGTCCAGATTCTTATGGAGAATGTGTATGATAAGGAAATATCGCCGATGATTGAAGTGGAACAGAAGGTTGAATCCCCGGATTTTAAACTGTGCCTGGATATTGGCCATGCACATTGCTATTCGCCCAGATCTTTGAGTGACTGGATTCAGACGTTTGGAGAGCACGCGGGACATGTCCATATCCACGATAACTGTGGGGACAGGGATTCGCACCTGGGGCTGGGACGCGGGAATATACCGATAGACGAGACATTGGAAATGCTTATGGCGTACATGCCGGATGCAGACTATACGATTGAGTGCAGCATAATGGAAGATGTGCTGATGTCCGGCAGGGCAGTGAGCAGCTGCAGGGAGAAAATGCAGTCAGCAATGAAGACCGGGTGATAAATATCGAATATTTTTGCATATCTATCTAGAAAAATTACCAAAGTTATATCTGGAAAATGGTAGTCTGATACAGTCTGTTAATGCTCTGTGAAATTGTGAAAAGTTGCGGAATTTTTTGTGAAAAATGTGAGAAAACCGTGTGAAAAAACAGTGGACTTTTACTAGTTGATACTATATAATGAACTACATAGATTAAATAGATTATTGTTGTTAGAAAGTAATTAAATATATATATTGCGGTGCATTTCCCGGATAATCGGGAAATGATAATAGGGAAACCGGTGCAAAACCGGTACAGTCACCTCTACTGTAACGTGGACGAAGAAATGATATACCATTGGCATTTATATGCTGAGAAGGTGTTTCGGAGGATGAAGCGAAGTCAGAAAACCTGCCGTGATGATTGTTACGATGTATTTCTGGGATGAAGAAATAGTCCGTTTTGTATACTTAAAATATAATATAGTAAAAAAGATGAGCTCTTCTATCGGAATGATGGAAGAGCTTTTATTTTTAGTTATAGGGTATTGGTTTGAAATAAATAGTATAGATACGGAAAAGAACAGAAGAATGCATTACTAAAAGATAGCTAACAGTCAATGCATGAAACGGGATGCTGGCTGTTTCTATAGTACATTTCAAGCCTATGGCTAAAAAGGAGAAACAGGAGGGATTAAAAAGAATGAAACGAAAGAAAAGAACAAGAAGGGGGTTGTCCTGGCTATTGGCGGTGGCAGTGATAATGACCACCGTATTTGCTGGAGGAATGCCGGTTTTGGCAGAAGGAACTGCAGCGGATACGAATATGTTGTCTGAGATCAGCTTTTCTTCTGATCCAAATGAAGAGGGTGAACCTGTCAAACTAATATCAGAGGTTGACCCTGAAACAAAAGAATGCACAGTAGGTGTTGTTGAAGAGTCGGGGACATTGGGCATATGTGCAGTTTTGAAGGAAGAAGCTGCAGGAGCTACAATTGAGGCTAAGTACCAGAATATTTATAACGATAGCGTGACAACAGCAATGACCAGTGGTGAAGAACTGCTGTTAGACAACTTGGTCGAGTATGGCGGGATCAAAGGGGGAGAGGTTCATATCACTGTCACATTAGACGACAAGATAGAAGAATATACAGTACACGTGGTTCGATTAACGCCTCTTATGGAAATTTTGGTAAAAGATGGAGATAATTCATATTTGACCGGCTTTGATGGAAGCAAAACAGAGTACGAGATTACAGTTCCGGGTGGGACAGAATCAGTTGAAGTCAGCCTGGTGGCCATGGTGTGGGGAGATATTGATAATAATGTATACACTGTCAATGGTGAGCCTGCTGTATTAGAAGACGGTGCTTTCTACGCAACACGCCAGGTTCCATTAACGGAAGAAAAAACTACAATTGTCGCCAAAGCAGAAAAGGAAGGGACTGTCGGGAAAGAATATACTCTTAATATCATCAAAGATATTAAAAAAGTCGACCTGACCGTTACAACGAACCCCGCAGATGCCACTGTAACCATTACAGACGATGCCGGAGCGGCAGTCCAGGGAACAGATGGAGTTTACAGTCTGGAGGCCGGAAAAGATTACAACTATACGATCGAAAGAGAAGGATTTGTAACTCAGACAGGGACGGTTAATCTGACTGACTCAGAGACCAAAAACTTCACACTGGAGTCCGCGGAAGCACCGCTTCTCCTGAAAGGTATTGAAGGATATCAGGCTCAAAATGTTGTATTTGACGTACTTACAAAAGAGGCAACGCTGGTATGCGACACATCCACAAACGTTCAATTAAGAGTCAAGCTGCATCAAGGCACGACAGATAAAGACATGAAGGTCGTTTATACTTATACGGATAGCGCAGGCAAGGATGTAAATGTTGAATCTACGGCAAAGAATCAGTATGAGTCTATGGCAGGTGCTATAAAAGATGATGGCACTCCTAATGATATCACCATTACTGCTACAAAAGGCGGGGTAACAGAAGTTTATACCGTGCATATAAAACAGCTCACGATTCTGACAGGCCTGCAGTTGAATTATGAAAATGGAGATACACTGAAATTTGATCCTGCATTTAAAAAAACAACCACAGAGTATAGGGCGAAAGTTCTGAGTGATGTGAATGCGGTTAACATTACAGTTAAGAATCCGGCTGCTGGTAATTCAAAGGTAATGGTTAACGGAACAGAAGTGACCGGCTCAACCTATAAAATGGATTTGGTTAATGGTGAGAATAAGGCTGTTATTAAAGTGGAAAAAGGGGCAGCAGAGCAAACTTCCTATACCGTCATTATCGATAGAGTACAGAAAGTTGAATTATCCGTGCAGGTGAACCCCAAAGATGCATTGTTTACGATCTATGATGAGGAGAATGAGCGTATATGGCCGGAGAATGGCAAGTATAATCTTTTCCCAGGTGACGATTACAGCTATGCAGTAACAAAACTCGGATATGTAGGCCAGTCAGGTATTCTGAATATCAGCCAGTCCGAGACAAAAGAATTTGAACTGAAGAAGGCGGCAGAAATCACGCTTCCTGAACTTGATGCGGATTATCCGGGCTTCCGTTCCGGCCGCGACAATATGTCAGTTGTGGATGCAAAGACTCCCATTACTCCTGATTCCATTGAAGTAAAGTGGGAACGCCAGACGGGGGAATATGTTAAGCCGACTAGCGGAACAACACCGATCATCGTTGACAACAAAGTCTACACACTTTCAGGGAATAAACTTTATGTTCTGGATAAGGAAACAGGAGAGATCCTGAAGACAAGCGAGACAGTAACACCAACCACATTTGGTTTGATGCCTCCTACATACGCTGAGGGAATGCTCTTTGTACCGCTGGGGAATGGTACAATTCAGTGCTTTAATGCAGAAACACTGGAATCCCTTTGGGTTTATGAGGATCCGGCAGGCGGACGGAGCGAGAGTGCAATTCGTTATGATGATGGATATATCTATGTTGGATTCTTTACCACTAAAAAATCAGGTTTCGTTTGTATTTCCGTAACTGATGAAGATCCATCTCAGCAAACGGAAAGAAAGGCAGCAACCTGGAGAGATGACACTCTTGGCAGCTTTTATTGGGATGGCTGCTGGACCAATGAAAATTATGTAATCTTGTGTACCAATAATGGAGTATTAAACTGTATTGATAAGATGACCGGTGAGATTAAGCAGCAGGTAGATTTAGGAGAACAGGTTCGCTGCGATGTTTCCTATTATAATGGAAGAATTTATGTTGCCAGCCAAAAGGGCAAAGTCCATTCTTATAATTTGAAAGAGGACGGAACACTGGATACAGAGAATCTGATTAATCCGCTGCCTATAGGCGTGCAGAGTACGAGTACACCGGCCATATACAATAACCGACTTTATGTAGGTATTAACGGCGGTGAAATGTTCGGCGTAGAAGGCAATGCGATCCTGGTGGCAGATATCGATCCGAAGACAGGGGCAATGACACCGGCATATGCAGTACCGACAGATGGTTACTGCCAGACTTCCGGTTTGATTATTACCGGTTATGAAAAAGAAGACGGATATGTGTATGTATACTTCCTGGCTAATTCAGCACACGGACAGTTATACATGATTAAGGACAAAGCTGGCCTGAAAGAGGCTGATCCGGCATCCGGTTTATTCTATACACCGACTCATGAGCAGTATTGCATCGCAAGTGCGGTTGCAGACAGCGATGGCAATCTGTACTTAAAGAATGACTCCGCATGGCAGTTCGTATTAAAGCGTTCAGACGTATATCTGAAAGAGGTAAATATAGACGGCGGAAACGGAATTATAGACGGTGGAAAACCATTTGACGGAAGTATCAATTCCCACACGATTCAAGTGGATCCGGGAACAGAAAGCTTCAAGCTGGATCTGACTGCAAATGAAGGTACAGAGGTTATGATTAATGGAGTACCTGGTTCAATGCAGGATATCAAACTTGTTGACGGAAGAGCTGAGATTGAAGTACAGCTTAAGAAGGGCGGTACAGTCAGAACATTTACTTTCCATGTTGTAACAGGACCGGTAGTAAAAGAAATCAGGATTGATAATTCTCCGAATGAAGGAATGGCAAGTGCAGCGTATTCGTTAGATCCTGCATTTGATCCGATGACTACCGAATATACGGCAGGTGTTGACAAGGTTATGAGTGATGCGTATATCTGGCCGACGCTTATGAGTTCAAAAGATAAGATGACAATGACCGTTATCAGTGGAGTTTATAATAAGAACGAAGGCGATGAGATTAAGGGCAGCACGAATTACAAAGGTAACACATATTTTAATGTTTCCTTTGCTGACAGAGAAAATCCAACAATTGCAAAGGTGAAGCTGACTGTAGCTTCAGAGGATGGAACACAATCTAAAGATTATACATTTACCCTGTTTACGCAGAATGCGCTTCCGATTATTACAACTGATGATGGCGCTGTCTCAGAACGTACAGATAACAGTGCAAAGATTAATATGACATCGAATAAGGCGGCAGAGCTGTATTATCTGGTTCAGGCAGCGGATGCAGCAGCGCCGGACAGCGCTAAGATTATAGCAGAAGGAACAAAGGCAGATGTTGTGGAAGGCAAGAATACGATTGAAGTAACGGGCCTGCAAAGAAATGCACAGAAGCTCTATATGGTTCTGAAAGACGCATCAGGCGCCGAATCTGCAGTACGTATTCTGGATATCGCATCTGTGATTATATCCGGTGACATGAATGGCGATGGGAAATTAACCAACCTGGATGTATCCATGCTGTTGAACAAGGTAACAGCAAACGAAGATGTTGATCTGGAAACAGGAGACATCAATGGAGATGGAAAGATAAGCAATTTAGACGTATCTATGCTGTTGAATAAGGTAACAGCAGGCAATAATTAAAATAATTTAGAAGGATGATAAGATGAAGGCTGGAATAGCAGAACACAGAAAACAGAAAAAAAGATGGATGGCGGGAATATTGGCTATGCTGACTGCTTTTTCAGCCATTATCTGGCAGCCGTTAGTCACGAAGGCGGAGGAGACCATTCCTGTGGAGGAATTTGTTCCTGCGGAAGAATCCGTTCCTGTGGAAGAACCTGGTGAAACGGTTCCTCTCGAAGGAATTAAACTTAATAAAACCGGCCTGGTGATGAAGTCGGGAGACCAGAGAAGCCTGACAGCACAACTGCTTCCGGAAGATACAACTGAGCAGCCGGAAATCATATGGAATTCGGATGATACGGAAGTTGCAGTAGTGGAAGGAAACGGAAATGAGGCAATTATAACTGCAGCAGAAGGCGGCGGAGGCACGGCTGTCATAACAGCATCGGCAGGAGATTTTTCTGCTGAATGTCTCGTTCTGGTAACCGTGCGGGAGCCGTTACTGGAGAGTATCATCTTTATGCAGAATAGTTCTGGCAGCAATCGGTATGAACTCACAGAAGGAGTACCGGGCAGCAATGAGTATACGCTCAGAATTCCGGAGAACACCAATGTGCTGTATGCCAGGCCCCAGCTCAGAGATGATGTGATGGGAACGATTACAGCCAGGTTCATGGATTTGAATACTGGTCAGGAAACTGCGGTTGAGATGCCGGTAGACGAATCCACATCTCTGACCAATAATACTACCGGGCGGATTATCAATGCCTATGATACAGAACCAAAAGAGCTGGTACTGGAAGTGACGGCGGATGATTGGACGGAAATTTATCAGGTTCATATCGTAAGGGGAACCTATCTGGGTGATTTTAGTCTTACGGATGACAAGGGGGAAGAGATTCCCTATACCCCTGATTTTAAAAAGACCGTTTATGAGTATGCCGTGCATGTGCCCTCGACTGCCGAGCAGATCAGGATTAACCTGTCACCGGCGGAAGAGACCAGTACAAGTCTGATGGTGAATGGAGAACCGGCAGAAAACGGCAGTTACATTTTGCCGCTGCAGGGTCAGGATACAACGGCAGTTTTGAGTGCCGGTGATGGATACCAGTCATCGCCTTATGAATACCAGCTTTCTGTGTATGTGGATCCGGTCTGCCGCTTGGATGTAAAGGTAGAACCGGAGGATGCGGTGTTTGCCATTTATGATGCCGGACATGTGAAGCTGACCCCAAAAGACGGAAGCTATGAACTGGTCAGTGGGGACGAATATACATATACTGTTTCCGCAGAGGGATATCAGACGCAGAATGGAGCAATCAGACTAATACAAGATGAAGAGAGGACTTTTACCCTGCATAAATCTTCCGGCAGCGGGCTTGAAGAACTGGATGCGCAGTGGGGCGGATACTGGAAAAATGAAAGCAATCAGAACATAGTAGATGCCATGGCGCCGGCTGCCCGATTGGAGGCGGAGGTTTCATGGCAAAAGCAGTATGGTGAGAATGCTGATTATGGCAAGAGTGTCAGTGACGGAATTCTTGTGGAGAATTATATCTGCTGCTTCAACGGCAATATACTCATGTATTTGGATAAGGATACTGGTGAGATTGTAAAAAGCGTAAAGATGGCAGCATGGGGGAACAGCTCTTTTACGAAGCCGTTATATGCAGCCGGGATGATCTTTGTTCCGCTCAGCGATGGAAAACTGCAGGCGTTTAATGCAAGAACGCTGGAGTCTATGTGGATCTATAAAGATAATGTGGGCGGAAATGCGGCATCGGCGCTTCGATACGATTCCGGATATATATATGCCGCATTTGCAAATGGCAATCTGGTGTGTATCTCTATAAATGACGAGAACCCGAACAGCACAAATGAAGAAAAACTCGCAGTGTGGAAACAGTATGACAGTAAGGGATATTATAGAACCGGTGTTTATACCAGTGAAAAATATCTGTTTGCCTGCAGTCATTCCACAACGCTGTACTGCCTAGATAAAAAAACAGGAGAGATCGTGCAGAAGACCTCTCTGCCCTTAGAGGCCGGGGCGGCTTCGACAGCGGTCAGTTACGAAAACGGGCGAATATATTTTGCCACAGAAAATGGATATTTATACAGTTATACATTGGACGAAGATGGAAAGCTGGATACAGAAAGCAGCACATCCCTGAAGCTGGGAGGCGCAGTCTTTGGAACGCCCCTTGTCTACAATAACCGGGTCTACGTGGGCAGTGCATCCAAAGATAAGTATGGTGTTGTCCAGGGGCCGTATTACCTGAATGTTGTACAGATAGATGAAACCGCCGGAAGTTTGACACTGGCGTATCAGATGGAGACTGAATATGGAGCAAAAGGGCCGGGTACTCTGACAACAGCTTATGAACAGCAGGATGGATATGTATATGTATATTTCACCACTGACAGTCCAAACGGAATGCTGTACCTCTTAAAGGACAAGGCAGGCGCAGATGCGCCGGGAGAGGGAAGCGGTTTATTCTATCAGCAGAGAGAGGTCTCGGGGGCTGGAAGCGGAAGTGTATTGATTGATCAGGATGGACACATGTATATTCGTTATGAATCCGCATGGCTGTATGCCCTGCGTCCAACAGGGGTATATCTGGAGAGCGTAGAGCTGGCAGGAGGCAATCCGGTGCTGGATGGTGGCCGAGAGTTTGACGGACAGGCGGTAAAGCACAGTATTCTGCTGGATAGTGGTGAAGATAAGGTCACTCTTACCCTGAAGGCCAATGAGGGAACGACGGTCTCTGTGGACGGCAAGGAGGGGAATGTACAGGAGATAACATTGACAGACGGCCGGGCGGAGGTGACCGTGATTCTGACAAACGGGCAGGAGACCCGCAGTTATCAATTCACTATCCAGCAGAGAAGCAGCGATATATTATTGAAAAATCTGCAGGTGAGTTTTTCACCCATGGTAACTGTTATGGAGATGGAAATGGAACCGGCTTTCGAGCCGGAGCGTACAGATTATAAAGCCTCGATTTATGGTGAAAGCAGCCAGGCAGCTTATTATATCTGGCCAAGGCTGCCGGAGGGTTCTTCATCTACAATAAAAGTTACGGTCGAAAGCGGATCAAGTGCGGGGACAGAACTGAAGCCTGTGCCGATTTATCTTGGCAAGGAAGTGTTGCAGCGATATACATTACTTACATCGGGACTGATACCGACTGAGGTTGCGGTTACCGTAACGGCTGAGGACGGAAACACTCAAAAAGTATATAGAATTACCTTGTTTCAGAACAATGAGCAGCCCAAGATAACAGCTGGTTCAAACGCGCTGATTACCCGCGCGGAGAAAAGTGTGACGGTTCGTGTGAACGCGAGTATGGACGGATACTTATACTATCTGTCCGAGCAAAAGACAGCAGTCACAAAAATGCCTACGGCAGCCGAGATACGAAAGAATGGGAAAAGGATGGCAGTGAAGGCCGGGGAAAATACCGTGACCATTGATGGGTTCGACCGGGAAGCCGCTGTTCTCTATCTCTATGAGATGAGTTATGCACAACGCTGGAGCAGCGGCGTGCAGATTGATATACCGGCTTACACATTTGTGCCGGTCGATCCCTCAGGAAAAGGCGACCTGAATGGGGACGGTAAGATAACCAATTTAGATGTGAGTATTCTGCTGGATGCAGTCACGGCGGGGCGACCGTTGTCACCGGATATAGCAGATATGAATAATGACGGAAAAGTAACCAATGTAGATGTAAGTGCGCTGCTGGATCTGGTAACGAAGGGCAGCTAAAACGCTTAGGGTGCCAGAAAAAGAGTGGACAACATGGTTTTTGAACCATGATAATCCTATATAAACAATATAATTACAAAGCAAAGGAGAATTATTATGAAAGTAAAAAGAAAGTGGGCGGCATTGTTAGGTGCAGTAGTTATGGCAGCATCCTGTGCCATGCTGTCTGATGGAAATGTCGTTAAGGCGGCCAGTAAACCTGTGGTTTCATCAAGTGCGGCAAATGCAACCGGAAATATTGGAGATACGATTGTAGTACCTGTCTCATTTTCAAGTGAGAGTGAAGATCTGGTTGCTATCCATGGGGAACCTTCTTTTGATACGTCAGTTCTGAAATTTGCAGGCGTTGATTATGTAGGGATTCCAGCAGGAATGCCCTCTGTGGCAGGTGGGAATTTTGGATTTGTAACAACAGAAAACTTCAGTAGCGGTACAATTAATGTGAAGTTTGAAGTTTTAAAATGTACTACTGATCCGATTACTGTAACAATTAATAATTTATACTACACCAGCAGTGAGGCAGACGGCGACCCAACAGTTGTTTCAGCAAATGTTACAGTGAACCATCCTGCTGACCAGAATCAGGTAGAAGAGACGAAAGCAACTTGTGTAGATCCGGGCCACAAGAAAGTGACTTGCGGTGTTTGCGGCAAAGTGCTTTCCGACGAAGATACTCCGGTTCTCGGACATGACGATGGAAAATGGAAAGTGGTAAAAGAAGCAACCTGTAAAGAAAAAGGTACAAAAGAATTACGCTGTACAAGAGATAATGCACTTCTGAAAACAGAAGATATACCGCTTCTTGACCATTCCTGGGATAAAGGAAAAGTAACAAAAGAAGCAACCTGCAAGGAAAAAGGCGAGAAAACTTATACATGTAAAGTTTGCGGAGATACAAAAACAGAAGCGATTGCACTGAAAGAACACTCTTGGGACAAGGGAAAAGTGACGAAGGAAGCAACCTGCAAAGAAAAAGGCGAGAAAACTTACACCTGCAGTATTTGCGGAGATACAAAAAAAGAAGCAATTGCAGTGAAAGAACACTCCTGGGATAAGGGGAAAGTAACAAAAGAAGCAACATGCAAAGAAAAAGGTGAGAAAGTTTACACCTGTAAAGTTTGCGGAGATACAAAAAAAGAAGCAATTGCAGCGAAAGAACATGAATGGGTTGTCAGTGATGATACCGATAAAGACGGATGGAAGGTAGTAACCAAGGCGACAACTACGAAAGAAGGAAGCAAAGAAAGAGTTTGCTCCATATGTGGTGAAAAAGAGACCGCTGTGATCGCTAAGCTTTCAGCAGATCCTGCAAAACCAGGAAACACCGATAATAAGAACAATACTGACAATAAAAAGAATACAAAGTCATCTACTGTAAAGACTGGAGATACCATGAACATTGCGTATCTGGTAGTGCTTCTTGCAGCAGCAGGCGGTGCAGCTGTTATTGCAGCAGGACGTCGTAAAAAAAATAAATAGCAATTAAAAAACAGTTTCTGCCCCAGGGTATCAGGTCATGCATACCTTTGGGCGGAACTGCGGCTTAACTGCAGAATAAGGCGTTCCCAAGGGCATTCCGTAATACATGCCCTGCGGGGATAAAGTGTTAGAGAATGATTCAGCCTTAAGCCTTCTGATCAGGGTTTTGAGGCTGGGTCATATTTTGAGTAAATTGGGAGTGGAGTTTAAAGTATGAAGCGACATAAGATGATAGAAACATTAAAAAAAATAGGTGCAGCATCCGCAGCAGTGTGTCTCGCAGCACTGTTTTTTATCATGCTGGCGGTTTCTGGCCATACAGCTCCGGAGAATCCCATGGAAGACAAAGATGCGGATGCATCCCGTATGTATTTGACATCGTCCACACTTGCTATGGATGAGACGCAGCTGGCAGATGTGGAGAATGCCAACATCAATACCGGAGAAGAAGGGCATAAAGAGGCCCAGGAGGAAAAAGAAAAGGAACAGGAAGAAGATCAGGCAGAGCAGGGGGAGATGCAGCAGGAGGATGATAATGCGCAGGAGAACCAGCGGGAACAGGTAAATGCGAATACCTCAGATCCGTCCTTAAGCACGCCTTCAAGAGACAGCTTGCTTGCCTTGATTGATAAGCATAAGAATAACGATCCATCCAATCCATCTCAAGGAGGAGAAGGACCAGGGGGGGAAGAAGGAGATCATGGCAATCAGGGAGGCGGGGAGCCGGGAGGAAATGGTAGCAAGCCTACGGAGGGCGGCAAGGTCATTACCTTGAATCCGGAGGAATCCAGTAATTTATTTGAGACCAATCTCAAGAATGGAAGGGTAGATGAACCAAAGTATGACTTAAAGATTACACTTACAGAGAAAGGGAAAAAATTAAAGTTACTCAGCCGAAAAGTAACTCGGAATGGTTCCTCATTCCTGTATCCGAAGGATAAGGGGATTTCACTCGAACAAGGGCACAATAAAGTTTCAGTGACGCTATGTTTCCGGGATCCAAAGACGAATGATCAGATTTATGCATCTACGGAGGTATATAATATTATCTACACACCGAAAGATCACTTTTTACTTACAGTACAGGTCTTAGGCACTAACGACATAGTATATCTAAAAAATGGAGACGATTATACCGTTTATAATAAAAACATCAGCCTGAGAGTTACTGTATCGAAGGGGACTAAGCAGTATAAAGAATATTTAAGGAAGATTCCCTCAGACGGGGACGATCTAACCCCCAGCGATTCTTCCGGCAGATATGATTTAAAGTTGAATGTGGGTCCTAATAAATATCGTGCACGTGGAGGAGATGGGCAAAACCAAGAAGTGTGTGAATTTACAATCACCTATAAAACAGAGATAGATACACTGCAGTTAATAAGCAGAGATAAGAAAATTGACGAAAAGGCTGAAAGTACCAGCTTTGGGGGTCGCAAGGAGCTAGACTATAAATCAAAGTCAGACGAACTTGAGTTTCTTGTTACTCTCTCAAACGGTAATGACCAGATAACAAGAGTCGATGTGGAGAATCGGTTAGGGTCTACCGCTCTGCATGAGCAGATATCTCCAGGTGAGTATATGTCTTATAAATTAGATGCCGCCGGGCCGACAAGTATAAAAGTGACATTTAAAGACTCCCAGGGGATGGAACAGTTTTATATTTGGGATATCAAATATGAACCAGACAGAAGTGAAAGCGAAAACAATGACAAGGCGCCGTTTATTAAAACTAATCTTGGATCAGAAAAAGTAGACCGCAGCCCGTGGCAATTTGAGGCTGCATTTTATGCACATGACGGGCGTAAACTTTCAGCAAGATACGCTCAGGTATATTTGAATGGAGAAGAATTGATATTTTCCGGTATAGCCGGTGAATTTTTTGTATATGATCTATACCTGACAGAAGGACCCAATTATCTCAGTGTTACAGTAACGGATGACGAACAGTATACAATCACGGAACAGTATACGGTGACATTTAGTCCGGATAAAGAAAGCGTTCAGGTGCGTTTGATTCTTTCGGCTAATGTAATAGGGCTGGGAACCAAGATAGATGAGTATGTGACTGTCCCTGGCGGACAGACCATTGCCCAGATTGTGAATGACCGGCTGGAGGCTTATGGATATACACCAATATATGAGGGCACTCCAACAGACGCTGCATATTTCCTGAATTATATCGATAAACCCGGGATTCTCGATGGATGGTCAATATCCGATGAACAGCGGGAAATGTATGAGTTGCAGGGAATTACTATTGAAGAGCCAGCCAGCAATGACAGTCTGGGAAAAGATGTATTCGCAAGCGGCAGCGCAGGGTGGATGGTTACACAGAATAATGGTTTTATCGGAAAGAGCATGGGCGTATATGGAGTTAGGGACGGTGATGTCATACAGGTAATGTTTACGATTAATAATGGGGAAGATATTAACGTGGATCCCAACAGCGGAGCCTACTAACAGCTAATAAGACGATGTACGAGGAGGAAGAAGAAATGAATAGTCAGACAGATTCGGTCATACAGGAGATTGAAAAGGTAATCATCGGCAAGCGGGAGGTGGTAGAGAGGGTGCTCATGGCGATCCTTTCAGAGGGGCACATCCTGCTGGACGATGTACCTGGTGTGGGAAAGACAACGCTTGCAGTTGCCTGCTCCAGAGTCATGGGGATGGATTATAACCGAATCCAGTTTACTCCGGATGTAGTGCCTTCCGATATTGTCGGATTCTCTATCTATAATAAAGAATATGGAAGCTTTGATTATAAGCCCGGCGTGGTGATGACAAATCTCCTGCTGGCAGATGAGATTAACCGAACTTCCAGCAAGACTCAGTCTGCTCTTCTGGAGGTTATGGAAGAGGGACAGGTGACGGTAGACGGCACAACCCATCTGCTTCCACGGCCATTTGTGGTGATCGCCACACAGAACCCCGTGGGGTCAGCAGGTACCCAGCTCCTGCCTCAGGCGCAGCTGGACCGTTTTATGATTAAACTGGAGATGGGGTACCCGGACTTTGAAAGCCAGGTGAATATCCTGCGGGACCGCCAGACGGCAAACCCCATTGACGAAACGGATGAAATTATCCACAGAGACACAATCCTTTCAATGCAGGAGGAAGTCCGTGGAATTCATGTCAAAGATTCCATTCTGGAATATGTAACGGCATTGGCTATGGAAACCCGGAAGGATGAGATGATCCGTCTGGGAGTCAGTCCCCGAGGCGCACTGGCGGTAGTAAGGATGGCAAAAGCCCACGCCTATCTGGACGGCAGAGATTTTGTGATGCCGGAAGATGTACAGCAGGTCTTTGTGGATGTCTGTGCACACCGTCTTATTATGAACCCGAAAGCAAGGGTCTCAGAGCTTTCGGCGGCGGATGTCCTGAAACAGGTTATGAATAGAACAAAATCTCCGGACAGCGGACGTTGAGGAGGCAGAAATGGTAAAATCCAGAGTTCTGTGGGCTATATGGCTGTTATTTACGGTATGCTTTTGTATTATGACAGGCGGCACGGCCGGATATCTGCTGATTGCTGTTTCCGTGGTGCTGCCGCTTCTGGCAGGTTTGCTGACCAGGCTGGCAGCGTCCGGGCTGAAGGCAGAGCTTACAGCAGAGTCCTACAGTGAAAAAGGAGCCGCGGCATCCGGCCAGGTGATTGTTACGAATACCAGCTTTCTTCCGGCCGACCGCCTGCTGTGCAGGGTCAGCTGCGAGAATCTGCTGACCGGAGAAGTTGAGAATACAACGCTGCGGATGGCGGCACCAGGAAAGATGCGTGCGGCAACGGAAATAGAGATAAAAAGCCGGCATTCCGGCCGGGTGAGATTGACGCTGCGGCAGCTTACACTTTTTGATCCCTTCGGCCTGTTCCGGTTCCGCATCCGATTAGGCCGTGAGATTTCGGCGCTGACGATGTTTGCCCCGCGTACATTTTCTGTGGAAACGCAGATTGCCTATGGGGAAAATGCAAATCTGGACAGTGATGAATACTCCATGAAAAAGGCGGGATATGATCCGTCAGAGACATTTGCGGTTCGTGAGTATCAGCCGGGTGACCGGATCCGGCAGATCCACTGGAAGCTGACGGAGAAGTTCGATAGTCTTATGGTACGAGATTATGGCCTGCCGATTCAGAACACGATACTGCTGCTGCTTGAAACCGGAAGAATAAAAGGGACAGAGAAGACAGATCCGTCCTGTCTGGACGCATTGGCGGAGGCAATTCTCTCGGTATCCCAGGAATTGATCAGCCAGCAGATTGTACATACGATAGGCTGGCAGAATCATGAGGAGAATACGTTTTCCAGTATGGAAATTGAAACAGATGAGGATCTGAATATTGTGCTTCCGGGGCTTCTTGGAGCAGTTCCGGGAGAAGATGAGATGTCTGCTGCGGAACATTACCTGAAGACCCGTGAACAGCTGGAGTTTGCCCATGTGGTTCTGTTTACCCCGCAGCACCGTTCGGCATTAAGCTTTCTGGCAGACCAGTGTCTGCTGACGGAAGTTCTGTGTGAAGAAGGCGGGGCAGGTTATGACCGGCAGGATGGGATATCCATGATTGGAACCGGACCTGAGACAATGATGGAATATCTTTCTTATATAGAAATATAGAATCAACTGCAGTTGTAAATGAAAGCATATTAAGAATATATCAAGAGAAGTGGCGGAAGATAAGCAAATGGTAGAGAAAACAACGAAAAAAGCGAAGGCTGCTGAACAGAAAGCATTTCATCTGTACAGCGTTGAAAAACAGGGAAATAAGAAAAACAGAGCAGCGGCTTATCTTGTGGACTGGATTTTTTTGTGGCTGTATCTGGCCGGAAGCACAGGATGGCTGGTATCGGCGTTTCAGATTCCGGTCAGTCCGGGATTGTTCGCAGGTATGCAGGGAGTCATTGCCCTGCTGATGCTCCTGGCCGGAGCGGGCAGGGGAAAAGCCCGTTTTTTAAAGATCGCGGCATGGTGTGGCCTGTTGGCGGTTACGGTCCTGATGTTTAGGGATATCTGGAACGACGGCATACATATTTTATATAATCATGCGGTAGACGTACTGGGAAAGCAGTATCCCTATCTTTTGCCGGCTTATTATGTGGCGGCAGAGGGAACAATGGAGACGGCCTGCATGTATGCTGCACTGGCCTGGATGTCCGGAATGCTTGCAGTGTTAGGGCAATATCTGGTCCGGACCGGAAACAGACTTCTTCTGGGTATACAGATTGTGTTTATTCTGCTGGTGCAGATGGTTGTCGGGATCGCTCCGGAACTGTTATGGAATATAGGTTCTTTCTTATGCCTGCTTGCCGTGTGGATACGGGGGCATGGGGAGATGGTTCCGGCAGGGAAACAGCGTCTGGCTTCTCTCCAGGTATTCGCCCTCGTGGCAGCGGGAAGTGCTCTCCTGCTTTTGGGGGGCAGCATTGTACTTGGGAAGACCACTGTTACGGAGGATGATTTATTTGCAGGATGGAAAGAAACCTGGAAGTCTATGATGGAAGAGTCACGCTACAGCGGGGACGCAGAGGTTCTTCCGGAGGGCCGGTTTAAAGGGCTTGGATCTTTTGAAACCGAAAATAAGCCGGTACTGGAAGTGACCATGACAACACCGGAGTCCTATTACCTGAGAGGGTATACCGGCAGTCAGTATACGGGTACCGGATGGACAGATATTCCGTCGGAAAAGCTCTGGGAGGGAAGAAATTTGTTTTATTGGCTCCACCAGGGGGGATTCTACGGACAAGAATGTCTGGGAGATGCGGCAGTGGCGCTGGATGAAGAGGCGGCTGCGGAAGAAAAGAATACAGTCGCGGTCAGGAACCTGGCGGGCAGTTCCAAGTACTGTTATGTGCCATATGAATTACAGTCGGTGAAAGAAGCGGATCTGCAGACCAGGATGGATGCCCAGAAAATAGGAGATGCCGGACTGATTGCCGGAGGCTGGAATGGAGAACGAGAATATGTATTTCAGGCGCTTTCTAACCAGGTGACCAAATACCCGGCCTACGATGCCAGGCTGCTGGATGAGAAGAATCTTACGGAAGCGGGGAAAGCATACAAGCGAAACGAAGAATTCTACAATGAATTTGTTTATGCTACCTATCTGGATATCCCATTTGAACTTACGTCTGTCTTGCATGATCTTATCGATACGGGAGAGACAGAACAGGGTGAAAAGCATGTGGACTATGCAGAGGCGAAACAAAATATACTGTACGTGCTGACGGCAGATTATACGGATACGAAGAAGCTGGAGGGAAGCTGGAACGGGTCGGATTTCATACAGGAATTTCTGAATTATTCTAAAAAGGGATATTCTGTACATTTTGCAAGTGCAGCGGCTATGATGTTCCGTTACTATGGGATCCCGTCCCGTTATGTGGAAGGATATCTGATTACGCCGGAGGATGTCAAAGCAATGACGGCAGGAGAACCGTATATTCTGGATGATACTCATGCCCATGCCTGGGTGGAATACTATCAGGACGGTGTTGGCTGGCTGCCCTTTGAGGTTACCCCATCGTACATAGGTACTATGGATAAAGCGGAGGATTTCCAGGATATTTCCGGGCTTTCAGGCCAGGGATCGGAGAACCAGCCCGATGAGCCGGAGGAAGAAAAGGAAGAGCAGAAGAAAGAAGAGGAAGACGAAATTGACTGGCTTCTGATTCTGGAGATTGTTTTAATAGCAGGAATCTGTCTCATGCTCTTGGTTATGCTTGTATTTCTAATCTGGATCCTGCTGCAGAGACACAAAAGCAGGAAGACGAAAAAGCTGTTTGGCTCTGCGGACAGAAGGCTGGCGATCAGGGCGCTCTTTGAGTACAGTATGAATATTCTGTCCGTGGCCGGACTGGATATAAGGAACACGTCCCTTTACGATTACAGAGAACCGGTGGGGGATATGTTTGACGAAGAAACAGCGGCACAATATGAGGAGATCGTGAGAATCCGTCAGGAGGCGGTCTACAGTGACCATGAGATTACAGAGGAACAGCGGGAAATGCAGGATGCATTTAAAAATAAGATCTGGAATCGGATCTATAAGAATGGAAGCATCATACAGAAGTTCCGTCTGAAATATATCTATTTCCTGTAATAGAACAAATATGCCGGGGTTATGAATAAAAGGAAGCTGCAAGGAGGAAGAAATGAGGGAAAAAAACAAAAAATCACAAAAAAGGGTTCTGGCACGGATACTGGCATTGATCCTGATATTTACGATGTCTGTCACGCCGATTTCCCCGTTTCTTTCGGAGGTTCAGGCCGCATCCGTTGAGAATCCATGGGACGGGAAAACGATGACGGTTCCGGATCTGGATGAATACGGAACGTATCTGATCCGCACGGGGGCGGAGCTGGCCTGGTTTGCAGCAGAAGTAAACCGCGGGAATGGCGAGATAAACGGAAGACTGGAAAACTATATTTACTTGAACAACTATAATACGAACCATAATTGGACGATGATTGGAGATACAGAAGAGAATCCCTACAAGGGAAACTTTGACGGAAATGGTCAGAAAGTCGTCTATATGCGGGCCGAAATCACCCAAAAGGATCCCGAACACCGTTATGCGGGGCTTTTTGGAGTTATTGACGGAGGAAATGTCAAAAATGTGACAGTTCTGGGAAAAGTACTGCAGAATTATGGGAATTACGGACTGATAGGGGGAAGCGATGAGCTATATGTCGGCAGCGGCGGTATCGCAGGATATCTGAAGAGCGGGCAGATTACGAATTGTACAAATTATGCGCGGACAACGATGGACGGAGAAGCTATGTACCGGAATTCAGGCGGTATTGTTGGAATCTGTAAAGGGATAGTGATGCGCTGTACCAATGAAGGAAAGCTGTCTACAATCATTGGTTTTGCCCAGAATCATGTGGGCGGAATTGCCGGTCTGGTTTACGGAGCAAATGCCCAGGTGACGAATTGTATGAATAGTGCTACTGTACAGGGATACATTTGCGTCGGGGGTATTGCCGGAGCAGTTAAAGGCGGTTCAGAGATCAATGCAAGCTGTAACTACGGGACAATAAAAGCCAATTCGACTGCCGGCGGAATTGCCGGACGTGTATCCACGACAGGTCTGTACACAGATGGAACGGAAAAAGAATGTGCCGTACGTAATGTTTACAGCTTGGGCGATATGGCTACATACGGAACCGGAACAGGTGCTCAGATGGGCGGTATTGTAGGAGAAGCGGGCTATGACAACTGGACACAGGAGAAACTTCCGCCGAGGCCTGTAATTGAAAACGCCTACTCCACTGTGCAATTTAGTAATAACATGAATAGCAGGCGGGGGGGGATTATCGGCTATCTGATCAGCGGTGCTTATGGCACCGTTTATGGACTTGCTACTCCGGATAAAGGTCTGAATCCGGTTGGGGCAACAAGTGACAGGGGCATTCAGATTCTGGGTGAGGCGCTTATGTTAACGGAAGCAGAATTGAAGAGCGCGGGAATGATTGAAAAACTAGGCAATGGCTTCACTATGGCCGATACCTATGATATCCAGAACAATGGTTATCCGAAGTTGGTATGGCAGGGTCTTCCGTCTGCGCTGCTGTCTGCAATCGATGATTCCCTGATGGAGCTGAATGGCTGGCTGACAGCGGCAAACCGGAAAAAATATGGAAAAAATTATCCTCGGATTGAAAAATTAGTCAAAGATTATAAGGACAAATTGGGAGCAGTTATAAACCAGGAAGAGTTGGATACGGTCATGGAGGAGGCACGCGGAAAGCTGAAAGAAGTGAAACCGGGAATCGATGCGGATAATGAATTAATGGAAGCGATTGATAACAGCATAATAGCGCTGGAGAATTATCGGAGCAGGCTCATTGATAAGCATCCTGATCTGACAGAAGGGCAGAAGCAGAATCTGGATTCTGTAGTGAGCGATTACCGTAAAAAAATGAATGCGGCTGAGACACCAGAGGAGGTGCGCCTGCTGCTCAGGGACGGACGAGATACGCTGGATGCAAGAATTGCAGGTTTTGAGGCAGATAAGAGGCTGGAAGAATTACGGGCAGATGCTATCCAGCAAATGACGGATTACCGTGCAGATGAAAGTTACGACAGTCTCTGGATGTTTAAGATTCGTTTAGCACGTGAGAAAGCCTTGGAAGTGATTACACAGGCGAAAACGGCTGCGGAAGTTACAAGCGGCCTGGCAGAAGGGCAAAATAGTATTGATGCGGTGATCGACCAGATTCCTGAGGCAGGTGCATGGGATGGTAAGACCCTGACTGAGCCGGCAGTGAGTGAACGGGGGATTTATCAGATTACGAGTGGAAGTGAGCTGGCTTGGTTTGCAAATCAGGTAAACACCGTGCAAGATGCAGAGGGGATCAGCGGCGAACTGTGTAATGACATCAGTCTCGGTTTTAAAAACTGGAAACCGATTGGCAATACAAAAGCATATACAGGAAGCTTTGACGGTAAGGGATACCAGATCAGGGGGCTTTTTATTGAACGGGCAGATATTTATTCGGGACTGTTCGGTCAGCTGCGCGGCAAAAACCAGGTGATTCAGAACCTTTCGGTTTCGGGTACAATTCAGGCAGATGGCAAAGTGGATTATGCAGGAGGGGTTGCAGCCTATGTGTATGGAGCCGATTCAGCTAACCAGAGCCAGATGATAAACTGCCATAGCAGCGTCAGCATCAGACAGGATCAGATAAAGGCCTTAGGAGGCGGATCCGGTGGTATTGTAGGTTATGCGGCCAATGTGGCTGTATCAAACTGTTCAAACACCGGATCTGTGGTCATAGGTCCTGCGGGAAAAGGCGGGATCAGCTATGCGGCAGGCGGCCTGATTGGACAAATTGGACCTTCTGTCAGATTACAGACCAGTTATAATGCAGGAACTGTACAGTCAAGCCATACAGCAGGCGGTTTGGCGGGGGCAGTCGGCGGTAGAGGATCCGAAATCTATTCAAGTTATAATTGCGGAGAAATTTCTGCTAAGTATAATTCAGGCGGCCTGGTTGGCGGTGCTTTTACAGGATCCAGTATCAAATGGTGCTACACTTCCGGTTCTGTTAATCTGAATGAATCGGGCTTAAAAGCAGGGGCAATATTTGGAGATTTCAATCCGGGTGATTATGAGGTGTTATATGCACTGAAACGTAGTGACTCTCAGAAGATTGACCTGGTTGGCGGGTCAGAAGATTTCTCAGCGTCAGGAAGATTTCTGGAGTCGGACGCGTTGCACAGTGACGATGCGCTAAATGCCCTGAACGGGGGCGGCAGCTGCTTTATCCGGGATTACCTGGAATATCAGAACGGCTATCCGATCCTGAGCTGGCAGATAACGGTGGATGATTTTAGGACAGGAGCGGTTTCAGCACTTCAGAACTATAAAAAAGCAGAAGATTACAGTGGGGAAAACTGGAGTATTATTCAGCAGCTGATTGAGGAAGGAACGGCACAGATTCAGGAAGCAGAGGATATTGAGACAATTAACGCGGCATTAACCCAGGCAAGGAATATGATTGACGAGGTTGAAACAAAGGCCGAGTCCAATGATCGGGAGCTGCAGGCAGCTAAAGATAATGCCATCTATGAAATTGAACACTACGTAGATCTCAGTGAGTACCGTGATGAGGAAAAAACAAAGATTCTGAAGTATATTGAAGAAGCGAGAAAGTATATTTTAATGTCGCTTGACCTGGAAGAGGTCACCCGTCATTTGAATGAAGCGAAGGCAAATATCGACTATGAAGAAACAGCGTGGGAGCATGAGTATAATGAGAATCGGAAAGCCGCAGAGGAGGTTGAGACTTATATCGGAGAGATTGGTGAGGTAATATATATACCTTATGTGAAAACGTCAATTCAGACTGCAAGAAGTGCTTACGACAAGTTAACAGACAGGCAGAAAGAACTGGTAACAAACGTCCAGGTACTGCTGGATGCGGAAGCTGAATGGGAAAAGCTGGAAGAAGAGTATGAGGCCACAGAAATGGATAAGGAGATGGCTGCTATAGTTGACGAACTTATTGAAGCAATTGGTGAAGTAACCGCGGACAGCAAAGAGGCCATTGATGCGGCCCGAAATGCATTCGATGCACTAACAGAAAACCAGAAAGTACTTGTCAGCTATCCTGGAAAACTGACCGAGGCAGAAGCGGCATACAATAAGCTGTGTGCATCTGTTGTTGCGGGGATGATCGCGGCAATCGGGGACATTACCATGGACAAATGGGATGTGATAGCAGAGGCTCAGAGGGCATATGACGAATTGACAGATGACCAGAAGGCCCTTGTGAATGATTATCCGGTTCTTCAAAATGCAATAGCAACCTACCAGAACCTTACAGTGGCACAGAATGTAATTGAAATGATAGAAGCAATAGGAGATGTGACACTGGAAAGCCGTAATGTTATTATGGCTGCAATCAGCGCCTATAATGGGCTGTCCGGGGCTCAGCAGGAGCTTGTACACAATTACGACATGCTGGAAGCAGCGACAATTCTCTACGAATCGCTGTCAGCTATCCAGCAGGTAATAAAAATGATCGACCAGATCGGAACGGTAAGCCAGACAAGCGGTCCCCAATTGGAGGCTGCACGCAGTGCCTACAATAACCTGACACCGGATGAGCAGAGAAGAATCACCAACCTGTCTGTACTGGAGAATGCCGAGGCAGCATTTGCAGCATTGGAAACTCCTGAGGTAGATAATAATGACACACCGGAGGAAATTCCAACGAATGACAAAACGCTGCAAGAGGCCAATAAGAACAACGGGGATGGCGGCTCAGGGACGGAGAACGGAGAAACATCCGGCGGGGAAGAAGATAAAGAGAACAAAGAAGAGACAGCAGAGGCCGGTGTGGGAGTAGATGATAACGATGACCAGGATGGAGGGCTTCCCTCCTGGCTGGAGGATGAACTGGACGGAACAAATACAGAAGAGACAGCGAATCTTGCAGCAGAACAAAAAAAGACAGCGGCACGGAAGCGTTTCCTGCTGGTTCTTGGAATCATCCTGGCTGTATGTATGGTAACGACAGGAACGTTTGCTGTTGCTCTTCGCAAGTCAGCACACAAGCGAAAGGAAAAGAGAGTTCATTTTTAATGGCTTTTGAAAAAAGAGGGAGTGTTCTAAAGATGAATAGAATGTATAGAAATATAGAAAAAAGGGTGCTGCATAAAGTACTGGCGGTATTTTTGCTCCTGGCAGCAGCGGTTACCGCCGCCTATCCGAGGACAGTAACCGCTTACGCGGCTGAGAACTCAGTGGCAGAATTGCGTGGGATGCAGGATATGATTTTAAACTGGAAATATGCGAATGGCGGTGAAAATCAGATTTTAGCCGGAGATCTGCTGGATGGTGCAGGAGAGGGCGGCAGTGACTGGATTGCCTTTAATATCAGCAGAATGGGTGTAGAAGATAACCAGGCTGCATATTTGAGCAGGCTGCAGGACGTGGTGGAAAAATTATATCAGGATACGGAAGGCAATGGAAAAAAGTATCGTTTGTCAGATATATACCGGATGATTATTACTATTAAAGCGTGCGGCGGAAATCCCGAAGCATTCGGTAAAGATCCGGAGGGGAATTCCATTAATCTGTTAGATGACGGCATCTGGAACAGTATATGGGGAGACCCGGGAAAGCAGGGAATCAACGGTTACATCTGGGCGCTGATGGCTGTTGACAGCAAAGCATGGGAAGAGCCCCAGGATGCAGAATGGACAAGAGAGAAGCTTGTAACCTCCATTTTATCCAGACAGCTGGAAGACGGAGGATTCGGTTTGATTAAGACAGATGCATCGGATGTGGATCTGACTTCCATGGCATTGACCGCACTGGCGCCTTATGCAGGTTCAGAAGTACAGTATACATTTACAAGTGAAACAACCGGCCAGACAGTCACAGAAACCGTGGATAAAGCGGCAGAAGCAGCATTTACCTGTATTTCCGGTATGCAGCATGAAGACGGCAGTATGGTCACTTATGAGCAGCGGACATCTGAAAGCACCAGCTGGGCTTTGATGGCCCTGGCTTCATGGGGGCGTGATCCTGATACTGACGAACAGTTTATAAAGAATGGCAATACTTTGCTGGACGGATTGAGACAATTCCAGTTGGAAGACGGCAGTATCGTTCACAGTTTGGATGCAGAGAAAGAGGAAACCGAAGGAAATAATATGGCCGGCTATCAGGCCATGTACGGTCTGGAAGCTGTCTGCCGCCTGAAGGAAGGAAAATGTAACACCTTCGATCTGTCGGATGCCCCGACGGTTTCTGCAGAGGAGATAGAGAAAGCAGGCAACTCTCTGCCTGAGCTGAAAGCAGACCAGGAAAAAAGCGGCGAAGAGGCGCTGGAAGATACGAAAAACCGTACAGCTCTTATCACTGCAGGTATCGCTGCAGTGATTGTGCTGATCGTAATGATTTTTATAATTATGATGCTCAATAACCGCAAAAAGAAAAAAATGTTATCTGATCCTGATTCTGACAACAGTATAAGTACAGATGACGACGATGATGACTGGTAGAAACGGCGGGAGAAATGAGGGAAAGATTTGAAAAAGAATATTATAATGATTGGTGTTGTGATACTGCTGGTGGCAATTCTGGCTTCCGGCACGAAAATCCAGTCTGTTGACGAGTATTATCTGACCCATATGGAGGACATCAAAAAGGACTCGGAAACGGTGACCATCAGTATCCGCTGTGACACGGTCCTGGATAACTGGGACAAGCTGGACCCACAGCTGCGTGATGAGAAGTATGTGCCTTCTGACGGTGTCATCCTGCCGGAAACTACTTATGTCCTCCGGCCGGGGGACACGGCATTTGATATTCTGAACCGGGTCTGCCGTTACAACAAGATTCAGATGGAGTATCAGGGGATTGAGAACAATGCATACGGCAGCGCGTATATTAAGGGGATCAATTATCTCTACGAGTTTTCCTGCGGAAAGTTGTCCGGATGGATGTTCAGGGTAAACGGAGATTATCCGGGAAAAGGATGCAGTACCTACGAGATGAAAAATCATGATAAAATCGAGTGGATCTATACCTGTGACCTGGGCAGAGATGTAGGGAACGAATACAATGGTGCAGATATGCAGAAAGAGAAGGATAAGTCATGAATGGATTTGAAAGCTTTCATCCGGCAGTGCTGTTTATATATTATATTCTGGTAGTTTGTTTTTCTATGGTAAGCAGGCATCCGGTGGTCATTTTTGCGTCACTGGCCGGCGGATTCCTGTTCTTCGGGGCCTTAAACGGCCTTCGGAAAACGCTTAAGGAACTGTTATTTTCGCTCTGCCTGTTTGTGCCAATGGCAGTGACCAATCCGATATTTGTCCATAATGGAGAGACAATTTTATTTTTCATGAATGATAATCCAGTGACGCTGGAGGCTTTTATCTATGGAGGAGCGGCATCGCTGATGATTGTAAGCGTCCTGCTGTGGTGCAGGTGCTACAGTGCCGTTCTGACCACGGATAAATTCCTTTATCTGTTTGGAAAGGTGATTCCTAAGCTGGGGCTGATTCTTTCCATGGCATTCCGTTTTATTCCCCTGTTTAAACATCAGATACGAAAGATCAACCAGTCCCAGAAGACGATGGGGCTTTATGCTACGGACAGTGTACCTGACAGGATAAAAGGCGGGATACGCGTGTTTGACAGTCTAGTGTCCTGGTCCATGGAGAACTCTATTGACACGGCAGATGCGATGAAAGCCAGGGGCTACGGTCTTCATGGGCGGACAAATTTTTCTTTGTTCCGTTTTAAAAGGAGAGACGGAATTCTTCTTGGAAGTATAGGCTGCTTCACGGTTTTAATCCTGGCCAGCTTTGCGGCGGGGGGCTTTGCTTTCTATTATTATCCCTATGTGGCGCAGCTGCAGCGGGGGCCGCTGGATATCGTAAGGTATCTGATTATTTTTGCTTTTTATCTTATACCGGGCATCATAGAGGCCAGAGGGAAACTGACCGGAAAATATCTGAGGTCGAAAATCTGATTTTTCAGGGTGCAAAGACGGCCTTATGAAAAAAGATTGAAAACACTTTTTATAATTAGTAAAAGTAATAGGTTTTTAAAATTTTAAAGAGTGCACAAACGGCCCTGCTTTGTATGTCAGGGATAATGAAACTAAAGGAGAATCGTAACATGGAATTACTGAAAGTAGAGAATCTAACCTTTACCTATCCAAAGCAGGCAAAGGACACCAGCAGGATGGCTCCGGCGCTGGAAGATGTCTCATTCGAGATACAGGAAGGGGAATTTATAGTTGTCTGCGGGGAGTCGGGATGCGGGAAGACGACTCTGCTTCGGCTCTTGAAGAGGGAACTGGCCCCTGCAGGGGATATTACAGGAAAGATCTGGTTCTGCGGTGTAGAGCAGAAGCAGCTCTCTGAGCGGGAGGCCGCTTGTGATATCGGATATGTTCTCCAGAATCCGGAGAACCAGACTGTCACAGATAAGGTGTGGCATGAGCTGGCCTTTGGCCTGGAGAATATGGGTGTGCCGACGCCCGTGATCCGCAGGAGGGTGGCTGAGATGGCCTGCTTTTTTGGGATTGATGACTGGTACCGGAAGAAGACGACGGAACTGTCCGGCGGGCAGAAGCAGCTGCTGAACCTGGCTTCGATTATGGCGATGCAGCCTAAGCTTCTGATACTGGATGAGCCTACCAGCCAGCTGGATCCGATTGCGGCTTCAGACTTCATCAATACACTGGTGAAGATCAATAAAGATCTGGGCCTGACGATTTTGCTGACGGAGCACCGCCTTGAGGAGGTTTTCCCTGTGGCAGACAGGGCTTTTATTATGGACAAAGGGAAAATGCTTCTGATGGAATCCCCAAGGGAAGCAGGGAGAGACTTGAAATGCCTGAACGCAGACCACAAAATGCTTCTGGGACTGCCCAGTGCCCTTCGGATATATCACGGGCTGGATGCACGGGATGCCGAATGTCCTCTGACCGTACGGGATGGCAGAAGCTTTCTGGAAGAATATTATGATAATGAAATAAAAAGGCTGCACCGGGAAACGGACAGTACCCATGGAAAACAGATTACCATGCGTATGAAGGATGTGTGCTTCCGATATGAGAAAGATCTGCCTGATGTGCTGGAAGGCGTAGAGCTGACAGTTTACGAAGGGGAGATAGTCAGTATTCTGGGCGGCAACGGGTCCGGTAAGACGACTCTGTTAAGCGTAATTTCAGGAACCTATAAGCCATACAGGGGAAAGCTTGAAGTATTTGGAAAAAGAATACATAAGTATAGCGGTAAGGAATTATATGTGAAGAATCTGGCCTCTCTTCCACAGAATCCGCAGACCGTTTTTATTAAGATGACTGTCCGGGAGGATTATGATGAAATCCGTCATGTAATGGGATACAGCGAGGCCGAGATGAAGGAAAAGATTGAAGAAACAGCAGAGCTCATGGGAATCAGTCATCTGCTGGACCGGCATCCTTATGACTTAAGCGGCGGTGAGCAGCAGAAGGCCGCGATCGGCAAAGTGCTTCTCCTTCAGCCACGGTTCCTGCTTCTGGATGAGCCGACAAAAGGGATTGATGCATGGTCAAAAATGCAGTTGCAGAAGCTTTTAAAGGGATTAAAGCAGAGGGGAATTTCCATTTTAATGGTCACGCATGATGTAGAATTTGCGGCAGGAGTATCAGATCGGTGCGGACTGTTTTTCGACCATGAGATTACATCTGTGGACACTCCGGAAGAGTTTTTCTGCAATAATAATTATTATACCACGGCGGCAAACCGGATCTCCAGACAGAGATACGAGAACGCAGTGACCTGTGAGGATGTCATTGAGCTGTGCAGACAGAACGGACGGATACAGAAGGAGGGGAAACGCATATGCGGGAAAGTGACGGCATAAAAAATGAAAACACGATCGTGCACGCAGACGAGAATCTGCTGGAAAATACCCTCCCTTACACAAAAAAAAGAGTGGCAGTCTGGATTTGCCTGACGGCAGGGGTTATCCTTTTGATTGTTTTGGGGATCCGGCTGATGGCAGACCGGAAATACAATCTGGTATCCGCCATGATTGTACTGATCGCATGCGGTGCCTTTTATCTCGCATATGAGAAGCGGGAAGGGAGCATCCGGCGGATGGTGCTGCTGGCAGTGATGACGGCAATTTCTGTGGTGGGACGATTTATTTTTGGACCGATCCCTTTTTTCAAACCCGTGACGGCTATCGTGGTATTGACAGGAATCTATATGGGGCCTGAATCCGGATTTCTGGTAGGTTCGCTATCGGCAGTTGTTTCCAATATCTTTTTCGGGCAGGGGCCGTGGACACCTTTCCAAATGTTTTCCTGGGGAATCATCGGAATGATCGCAGGATTCCCAGGGCTGCGGGCACTTCTTCGTCACCGTATGCCGCTGATTTTTTACGGGATATTCTCAGGTATCGCTTATTCAGGGCTTATGGATATCTGGACAGTGTTCAGCCTTGAGGGAGGCTGGAATTGGTACAGGTATCTGGGGGCGCTTGCAACTGCGGTGCCGGTCACGATTACGTACTGTGTATCTAATGTAGTATTCCTGATGCTGACTATCAGGCCGATTGGAGATAAGATGAACCGGATTCAGGTGAAACATGGGATCTTTTAAGCGTATGTATTTTCATGGGGAGGCTTTGGGAAAGGGGGCGCCCGCTGAAAGTCTGCCGGGGAAGGTACGGCGGGACACATACGGGCATTTTGGCTGCGGGCCATTTGCTAACGCCCTCTAATATCAAAATCGGACTCTTATATGGAACCACCGACATTCACCGTGGAATTCTGATGAATTCCACGGTGAATGTCGGCTTGATGGGGCTGGCTTGCCGGGAGATATAGCCTGCTTTTAGTGTATATTATGGAATGAGGGATGTTTTATTCGACTTCGAGGGTCAGGTATCTGCCGCGGGGGATAGGGGCGGAGAATTTAATGTCCAGGGGCGTCTTGAAGAGGGGACCTCCTGTTACGAAGGTGTGGTATTCTCCGTTTTCCCCGCAGACGTCGATGTTATCTTTTTCCATAGCGGCTATGAGGTCAGTGGTCAGGGGCAGGCCCAGGTAGTCAGGGGACATTCGTTCGGTGTCTACTACGGTGATGTGGGGGGTGAAGCCTGCCTCAAGGAATTCCAGGACGGCCTGCCTGCGGCTTTTCTGCCAGAGCGGAAAGCATGGCTGGAGGCCGGTGTTCTGGCAGCGCGCGCTGCACCAGGCCAGATGTTCTTCCAGGTCGATGTCACCGAAGACACAGACCTCGGCTCCTGCTGATTTCTGAGTCAGGAGTTCTTTTTCGAAATTTTTTTCGTAATCCTCCCCGCTTGTTTTGATCAGGTTGATAGGAAGGCTCATGGATGTCTCAAGTTTATGGATGACTTGGGGGCTGATTCCGTGGAACCAGCTGCGTTCACGGTCTGTGTTGTAGGTCATGATCAGACCCATGGGAATCATGCCGGACTGTATTGCTTTGTAGATGGACAGGGTGCTGTCTTTTCCGCTGCTGTAGGATGCAACGAATTTTTTACCTTTTAGCTCATTCATTTGTTTTCCTCCGGATAATAGTGAAAGGAAACAGCCTGCGGCTCGATTAAGCCGGTGTATTTCCTATATGAATAGCCGTCTATGGGACAGCCTGTAAACGGTAGATATGATTTAGTATAACATAAAAGAGACAGTCAGGCACTCGTGATACCGGCAAGAAAATATAATTTTAATGAATTAAGCAATTGCAGAAAAGGAGATGCAATTCCTCTCTTTATTAAAAGCAAAGTTTCCATGTTCCTGGAATCGTGTTATGATGGAAGAAACAAAACGGAATATCAAAATAAATTATACAGACTAGGAGGAATATGCTATGAAACTTGCAGAGGCATTACAAGAGAGAGCCGATATAAACCGGAATATCGAACAATTAAAAAAACGTCTAAATAATAATGTATTAGTACAAGAGGGAGAACAAACAGCAGAAGACCCGGAAAAACTAAAGCAGGAATTAGATAATTCACTTGAGCGTCTGACATATTTAATCGCCCATATCAATCAGACAAATTGTGAAACTAAAATTGATGGCGAAACACTAACAGAACTTATAGCAAAAAAAGATACGCTTTTGCTGAAACTTAGTGTATATAAAGATATTGTTTATTCTGGAAGCCAGACATCATATCGGGCAAGAAACACGGAAATCAAGATAAAATCTGCTATTTCTGTGAGTGGCTGGCAGACAGAAATCGACAGGCTGTCTAAAGAATTACGGCTATTGGATAATAAATTACAGGAAACCAACTGGAACACGGATTTGATAGGGGAATGATTGTTTGGTAGCAGAAGCAGAGTGAATGTCACGCGGCGACAGCGCAAGTCGTATCTGGCGAACATTGAAGAGCAGATGTGAGGTTCGATTCCTCAAGAATTGTTAAGCTCCGACCGCGCACAAATGTATCGTGATCAATAATTGTTATTACCAGACATTGGCTGCATCTGTGAGGGTGGGAACGGGGAATTTATACAATCATTATGTAAGATGGACGTAGACGAGTTAGAAAGATGCAAAGATTGCGCGAAAATACAAGACAATCCATTCAATAAAAAAGCCGGCCGAGCCGGTTAACGATTCCATCCAAATAAAAAAGTCATGGCACCTAACTTTTCCACAAAACGACTCAATTCGCCACCCCCGCCCAAGATCCCCCGTGCAGAAGGAGGTGTCTCCCGTCATGATGCGACCAGCTGTGGGGAATTGGAATATGCCGGCTCCGATTTTGATTAGCGGCACTTATGCCCTGATTCCGCATCCAGGAGAGGCATATTCCAATTCCGCACAGCGGCCCCCATACCAGCCCCCCGCCCCCGCTACACATAATCGAAATCATCGGGCCCCTTAAACCAGCTGCTCCGTCCCAGATGCAGTATGAAGCACAGTACCGCCATGGAAAGATACCCAATCATAAAAGGTGATTTCGGATAGAACCCCAGAGCCGCGCTGTGTATAAAGCCAAAGAAGGAGAGCGCTGCCCCTGCGAGCGCTGTTACCGCCGCCAGATTTAATTTTTTATCTATAATAAATGCGGTCATGGTTCCCAGCAGGATTCCGATAATGATGGCTCCGGGTTTGACCGCCGGGACACCGTTCCACATAACGCCTGCATCAAGCAGGGACTGGGTGACGTCCGGTGTGTATCCGGAGTATCCTGACGGAAGTGTTTCCGTCCAGACATTGGCAAGGCCTGCGGCTCCCGTGATCTGCGTGAACAGGTAGTCTGCAACCGGCGGGATCATGGCGATTCCGACTGCAGCATAGTGTTTTTTGCTGCAGTCCTTGAAGGCCTGGCACACCATAACGATGGCGCACCATAGATAAGTGACGGCACAGACGGCCGGCGGTACCAGGCTGCTCAGGAAGGTGAAGAGCCCTAGCAGTCCGGCAAGGCCCAGCACCAGACCGGAGATGAAGGAATAGCCGATGCCGGCCTTTGCTTTTTTCAGTCCGGCATGTCCAAGCCACACGGTATTCGGTACGACGCCTCCAAATATGGCAGAGATCATGGTGCAGACACCGTCTGCAAACTGCGCTTCCCGTACATGATAGTTGTCCCCGGCGGCGTTTGCAGCCTCTACATTGTCCATTGTCTCGATAAAGTTATAGATCTCAATCGGGATGATAATCGTGAGATAAGGAGCGACTATGGCAAAGCCGCTTAACAGATGCTGGATGCTGTTTACCGGGTTCGGAAAATAAAAGCCGATCCCGCTGAAATCAAGGCTGGTCCGCCCCAGACAGAAGGCATAGACGATGCCGCCCACGATTGCGACCACAAGCGGAGGAATCTTCCCGGGAAACAGGTAACCGCCGAATACGCCGATCAGGGCAAGAATCAGGATCGGCATGCCGATGACCGGATCGCTGAATACGTCAAATACTCCCTGTGTCGCCATCCAGATGAATCCGATACCGGCGACGGTTCCGAGCAGTGCAGCCCTCGGGATTTTTCTCTTCATCCAGGGGCCGATGAAACCGCCGAAGAATTCGACCGCACCTCCCAGAAAGCAGGCTGCAATGGCTGCGGACCATGCCAGTTCCGGATCCTCCAGAGCGTAGTGAAGCGGCATGATTACACCGTAGAGAATTACAAACATGGCAGGGGTGGAGACTCCGGAAGGCAGCGCGGTCACATCCGAACGCATTTCCCTTTTAGACAGCCTGTATGCCATAAAGGCGTAGTAAAAGCCACTGAGCATCAGGCCGATTGACATTCCGGGGATGACTCTTCCGTATACAATCTCGTCCGGCCAGCCCAGGACACCGGATAAAGTAGCGATTACGATCAGATAGTTTACAATATTATTGGTGATGGAATAAGCCATTCCCCCAATATCTCCTCTTTGGAATAAAGGAACAAGCGCCTTCTTCTCTCTCAATACCCCGCCACCTCCATCTATTCTGCTTCCACAGGAATAAAGTCAAACTTTGTTACGTCGAATAAGCCCATATCGGTCAGCTTTATTTCCGGGATGACTGCCAGTGACATGAAGCACAATGTCATAACAGGTTCTACATCTCTGCTGATTCCCAGCTCTTCATGGGCGGCCTGGTGAATGCGTGTCAATTTATCATCTACCCACTCCCCGCTCTGGTCGCTCATCAGGCCGCCGATGGGCATGGGCATAGATTCCGTGACATGCCCGTCTTTTACAAGAACGATTCCGCCGTTTTGGCGGATTAACTCCTGTACGGCAAATTCCATATCCTCGTCGGTTACGCCTACGGTAATGATATTATGTGAATCATGGGCTACAGATAAAGCGGCTGCGCCTTCCCTGATTCCGTAGCCCCGCAGAAATGCGGCGGCAACATTTCCGGTCTCCTGGTGGCGCTCAATCACGGCTATTTTCACAAGATCCACATCGGGGTCTCTGACAAAGTCACCGGTCTCATCCAGTTCGACGTTGGCAGTGCCTTTTCCGGTTACTACGCCGCCTGGTAGAATGTCTATTACGTTAACATGTCTCGATTTCAGATGCATTTTCAGTTTGTTTTTTGAAAAATCTTTCACATGAAAGCTTCCTTTAACCGATGAGATATCCCGCTTTTCAACCGGAAGCAGATAGTTTCCTTCCGCAGCGGCAAGGGTTCCCCCAATCCAGACTTTGGAGACGGAGAAGTCTCTCAGATTATCGAGCAGTACGATGTCCGCGCGTAGGCCCGGTGCGATGGCTCCGCGGTCGTAAAGACGGAAACATTCCGCTGCATTCAGGCTTGCCATTCGGATCGCGGTAATTGCATCGATCCCCTCCTCCACGCAGATGGATAGATGATTGTCCAGATGCCCCTGTTCCAGAATCGTTTTGGGCTGGAGGTCGTCGGAGCAGAGCAGACAGCGCCGGTTGTTCATAGGGGTCAGACCCTTAAGCAGAGTCCTCAGGTTGTGGCATGCGGAACCCTGCCTCAGGAGTACATACATTCCCCGGGAAATGCGGTCCAGCATCTCCTCCACAGTGGAACATTCGTGGTCTGTGTGGATCAGAGCGGCGGCATAGGCATTCAGATCCCGGCCCGAGACTCCGGGGCTGTGGCCGTCTATCAGTTTTCCAATTTCTTTTGCGGTCATAATTTTATCGAGATCGCTTTCACACCCATGAATCAGACCGGGGAAGTTCATGTACTCCCCGAGGCCCAGGATTCTTTCGTCCTGAATCGGGCCTTTCATAGCCTCTGCATCTATATTGGCGCCTGCATGTTCAAAGGGAGTGGCCGGGACGCAGGAGGGAAGCATATATTTGATATCCAGGGCAGTGCCTTTGGCGGCCTGCAGCATGTAATCCAGGCCTCGGATTCCGCATACATTTACGATTTCGTGTGGGTCGGCGATTATGGTAGTGGCACCGTGGGGAACCAGAAGGCGTCCAATCTCTTCCGGGCTTACATAGGCGGATTCGATGTGAATATGGCTGTCGATGAAGCCGGGGACTGCATATTTTCCTTTTGCGTCTATTTCTTCCCGTCCCTCATAGTTTCCGATTCCGGCAATCAATCCCCGGATCACTGCAATATCGCCCTCAATGATACTGCCGTTTAAGACGTCAACAATCCGGCAGTTCTTGATGACGATATCCGCGGTGTTTCTGCCGGCCGCTGTGTCGATCAGTTCCTTCAGAGCCTCTTTGCTCATTTCATTCATGCATATTCCTCCTTGCTGGAAATCATTATGGACAATTGTTCTATTGTAACCGTTTAGGCAAGCCTGAACTGTTACATTCTGTTCTATTGTTCTCTCAGATTTAAAATCGGATCAAAAATAGTCAGATTTGTATAATCAACAGGCCCCACATCAGTGATTGCGTAATCCGGAATCGCGGTGATCGGGAGGAAGAACATATACATCAGTGGTTCGGACAGCGTAGAGCCGAGCTCCTGCGCCGCCTTGTTCAGACGCTTTTCCTGTGCTGCGATGGTTTCCGGTTCTTCATCGCTTGCAATACCGCCTACCGGCAGCGGCAGGAATTCCAGAATCTTGCCGTCCGCGGCAACGACCTGTCCGCCGCCCTGCTCGATCAGATAGTTCACGGCGAGCGACATGTCCTCTGCACTGACTCCCATCACGATCAGGTTATTGTCATCCGGTGCGGCGGAGGAAGCCATGGCTCCCTTTTTCAGGTTCCAGCCGGAACAAAAAGCGAGGGAACGGTTGCCGTTTCGTCCAAACCTTTCCAGGACGGAGACGAGAGCCACATCCTGTTCGGGATCGGGAAGCACAATCCCGTTCTCTACCTTTAAGACAACGTCTCTTCTCTTGCGTACAAATGGCCCCTGGACATCCATTGCCAGTACGTCGGCTGTACCATTTTGGATGGAGGTTTTGTATGAAAAGTCTGCTTTTGTTGTTTTCTTACATTTCAAGACACTTTTGAGGACAGAACTTCTTTCCGGCGCTTTCAGTTCAAAGGCAAGCCTGCCGTCTCTCGCGGCGGGGCGGCCGTTGGCAATGACTGCCTCCACATGGAATTCCTCCGGCGAATCTACGAGCAGAATATCCGCAATTCTTCCGGGAGAGATGGAGCCGACCAGATGATCGATGCGGTAAGCTTCCGCGCTGTTTATGGTACCCATCTGAATTGCCGTCATAGGATCCACGCCTGCGGCTATTGCCAGCCGGACAACATGGTCCAGGTGTCCCTTCTCCAGCACATCCGTAGCGGTTACGTCGTCCGTACAGAAGCTGACACGGCGAGCCATCATAGGGTTGACTTCCGTGACCGCGCGGATATTTTCCGCCAGAAAATGTGTAACAGAGGATTCACGGATCAGCATATGCATACCTTTCCGAATCTTCTCCACAACTTCTTCGTGGTCATAGCTTTCATGGTCCAGACGGACGCCGCCGCAGAGATAACCGTTTAATTCCTCCCCCCTGGCCATCGGTGCGCATCCGAAAACAGGGAGGCGGTTTTTAAACGCCTGTTCAATCGCGCCCAGTGTATCTTCGTCTTCTTCCTGAAGAAATTCCCGCACGGTTTCCCATACCCCGAAGCATTCCGGCCACTGCTGCACCTGTGCATGAACTTCCTTTTTAAAGTTGAAGGCTACCGTAGATTCCGGGATTGTATAGGGGGTTTTGAACGGTGCACCCCAGAATACTTTGAGCGGACTCTTCTTTACTTCCGCCAGCACTTCCTTCAGTCCGTCCAGTCCGGATACGGAAATGTACTCGTCCAGCCCGGATATGATGCTTGTTGTGCCGCGGGGTACTACGGCCTTTGCAAAGCTGGTGATGCTGAGTTTGCTGCATTCGCTGTGGATATGTCCGTCAATCAGCCCGGGAACCAGGTACTTTCCGGTCGCATCGATGACTTTTGTCTCAGGTCCCATATAGTGTTCGATATTCCCGACGGCCGTAATCATATCCTTGTAGATAGCAACATCTGCGGGATAGATTTCGCTTGTCATGACATTAACCAGGAGGCCTCCTCTAATGGCAATATCTGCAGGAATGATCCCTCTTCCTGCACGAATCATTTCTTTTAAATTTTCGATGGTTCTTTCCATATAAATCCTCCCGTTTATGGATACTTTAAAATGGGTGAGTAAAGCGTACACTCATGTATGATAGAAGAAGCAGGGTATAAAAAATAAAAAAAGCAGATAGATGTAAATATGATAGCAGGGCTTCAGCGTGCTGCTTCTGGCGGTTTTGTCTATCCATCATATCCTGTAACCGATAGGAAGTAGTTTTGCCGACGGTGTTGATATTTATTCAGGAGCGGGGCGCAAAAAAAATGCTTGCAAAACTATTTTTTTGAATGGATTACCAACGAACGGACAGTAGTTGAAACTGAGCACGCCCGTAGGATATGAACAGGAACACCTTTCTTTCTGGATTAGTGACAAAAACGTAGACGTTTGCTTGTGTGCAGGCACAACGCATGATAAAATATAACAAGTAAAAGAATATGAAAAGTTGGACTTATATCCCCGCAAACTGGGACAACATCTTGCAACAAGCAATTTTCAGACGCGCTCAAGTGGGATGTGGATTTCCGGCGGAGAGGGAAGGAATGAATAAAATGCGGGAATTTTATGAGATCGTCGAAGAAAATCCGGTGATCGCGGCAGTGAAGGATGAAGAAGGTGTGGAAACATGCTGCACCATGGAAGAAGTGAAGGTGATTTTTGTACTTTACGGGGATATCTGTTCTATACCCGGTATTGTGAAGCGGATCAAAGAGGCCGGAAAGACCGCTTTGGTACATATCGACCTGATTACCGGGCTGAGCGCCAAAGAGGCGGCAGTTGATTATATAAAGAACAGTACCTCCGCCGACGGGATTCTGTCCACAAAACCGCTGATGATCCAGCGTGCTAAGGAATTGTCTATGTATGCTGTGCTGCGCTATTTCGTCATAGATTCCATGGCCATTAAGAGCATAGAGAATCTGGACAGGCAGCGGGGCAAAAAACCGGATTTTATCGAGGTCATGCCGGGAGTGATGCCCAAAGTGATCCGGAAGATATGCAGAAGCAGCCGGATTCCGGTCATTGCAGGCGGGTTGATTGCGGATAAAGAGGATGTGATGGGGGCCCTGGAGGCGGGGGCTGTGGCGGTATCGTCAACCAACCGCAGCGTATGGGAATTATAACGCGTTCAAGAATTGCGGTATGTATGGGAAGAAAAGCATATGCAGATATCATAAAAAGGAGGGTTTTACTATGGCAAGGTATGTGATGGCGCTGGACTCGGGGACAACCAGCAACCGGTGTATTCTTTTTAATGAAAAGGGGGAAATGTGCAGTGTGGCACAGAAAGAATTCACACAATATTTTCCGAAGCCGGGCTGGGTAGAGCACAATGCGGAGGAGATCTGGTCCAGCCAGCTTGAGGTGGCACAGCAGGCAATGGCGAATATCAATGCAACGGCTGCGGATATAGCAGCCATTGGTATTACTAACCAGAGGGAGACGACGATCGTCTGGGATAAGGAATCCGGTGAACCGGTTTATCAGGCGATTGTATGGCAGTGCAGGCGGACATCTGAGTATTGTGACAGCCTGAAAGAAAAAGGGCTGACAGATAAATTCAGGAAAAAAACAGGGCTGGTGATCGACGCCTATTTCTCCGGGACTAAGGTAAAGTGGATTCTGGACAATGTGGATGGGGCCCGGGAACGTGCCGGGCGAGGGGAGCTTTTATTTGGGACAGTTGAGACATGGTTGATCTGGAAGCTGACAAAAGGGGCGGTTCATGTAACGGACTATTCCAATGCCTCCAGAACCATGCTGTTTAATATCAATACGCTTCAGTGGGACGCCGAGATACTGGCGGAGCTTGGAATACCGGCCTCCATGCTTCCGGAGGCGAAGCCGTCCAGTTGTATATACGGTGAGGCGGATGCCGGGTTTTTCGGGGCGCCCATCCCGATTGCGGGGGCGGCAGGAGATCAGCAGGCAGCGCTTTTCGGGCAGACTTGCTTTCAGAAAGGCGAGGCCAAGAATACATATGGAACTGGATGTTTTTTATTGATGAATACTGGGGAGAAGCCCGTCTATTCCGAGAATGGGCTTGTGACCACAATTGCCTGGGGTATGGACGGGAAAGTCAATTATGCACTGGAAGGCTCCATTTTTGTAGCAGGTGCGGCGATCCAGTGGCTGCGGGATGAGATGCAGTTGATTGATTCGTCACAGGTGTCCGAATATATGGCCCAGAAGGTGGAGGACACAAACGGGTGTTATGTGGTTCCCGCATTTACCGGCCTTGGAGCGCCTCACTGGGATCAGTACGCCAGGGGAACCATCGTGGGCCTGACCCGCGGTGTAAACAAGTATCATATTATACGCGCCACTCTGGAGTCTCTGGCATATCAGGTAAATGACGTGCTGCGCGCTATGGAGGCTGATTCCGGGATAAAACTTTCTGCACTGAAGGTAGACGGCGGCGCCAGCGCAAATAATTTTCTTATGCAGACACAGGCTAATTTGAGTAATGCCCCGGTAAAACGTCCGCAGTGTGTGGAGACGACCGCCATGGGAGCAGCTTATCTGGCCGGGATTGCTGTGGGATACTGGAAGAGTAAGGATGAGGTGCTTACAAACTGGGCCATCGACCGGGTATTTGAGCCGGATATTGAGGCTGATACGCGGGAAAAGATGCTCCGGGGCTGGAACAAGGCTGTGCGGTACTCATACGGCTGGGCAAAAGAAGAATAAAGACAGCGCAGTGAATCAGCAGCATCAGATCATTTGCAAAAATATGGATATGTGAAGACATATAGAAATGTGAGGCAGGACATGAGCAGGGTTAAAAATGAACCAAAGATCAAAAATGCATTAATAACGGCCATCCGGGAACAACTGGAGCACAGAGCAACCTGGCTTTATCTGCTGTGTGATGAGGCAGAAAAAAGAGGCCTGGACAAAAAAGATTTCGGTAGCGCCGCAATCAAACGCTGCGGGCTTACCCAGGGAGCGGCACTGGTGAAAAAGGGCGGCACAAAAGATTTCACAGGACTCAGGAAAACCTTATTCACAAAACCAGCCCAGTGGGTATTTGAAATGAAAATCCGAAAAAGCACGCCAGAAGTATTGGCAATAGATTTCCATTACTGCCCGCTGGTAAAAGCGTGGCAGAAGGCGGGATGTTCCGATGAGGAAATCTCTAATCTGTGCGATATAGCCATGTGCGGAGACCGGGGAATCGGAGAAGCATATGGGGGAAAACTAAAGCTATTAAAGAGCATTGCCAAGGGAGATGAGGTATGCAGATTATATTACCATAAACCGGATATTAGCTGACGAGCTTAAGTCTCGGCAGCGGATGGGGCCTCCGAAACGATGGCAGAGTATTAATTAAAACGGTGGAACCGCTCTAGGCCAACTCAGTACAACCAAACGAATTAATCCGCCGCCACCGTAACGGAACCCCACCCAGAGGGTAAGCTTTACCTATCGGCCGGAAGTACCAGCTGAAAAACCGGGAAGCCTGGCCCATGGCGGGAGCATCTATGCCCGTTTAAAAA
>OLSM01000417.1_pt1 | contig 42269 bp, 48 predicted proteins | sample 1672721 | NCBI WGS metagenome assembly OLSM01 (sample SAMEA3136717, study PRJEB25190) | human gut metagenome
CTGGGCAGCGGTTCGTATGCGGGGTTCATGAAGCGGGCGAAATGGCGGAACGAATTGAGCGCCGAGGCATTGCCCACCCCATAGCCCAGAAAGGGGAAGAAGGGGTTGACGTATTCGGCCTGGTCGTTGGCCCAGATGGCCGCATAGTAGGATTCGCCGCCGGGGGCGTGCATGTAGCCGCCCTTGGTCGCAACGATGCTCTCGGCGGCCCGCAGCTTGGCATAGCGGAATTGGGTGTCGATCACCGGGTCGGGGGTTTCGAGCACGAGGTTCGCGTCGATGCACTCCCTGACGAACGCCATCCGGGCGGCGAACTCGGCCGCCACGTCGGGGTGCAGGGGCTCTCCGCCGCCCGGGTAGGCCTGGAACACGGCGTCGAACGCAAGCGAGTCCCCCGCGGCAAGCGTAAAGGTGCCGCTGCCCGCGATGTCGCCCCGCACAACATAGCTGCCCGTGACGCCCTTGGCCGGGTCGGTCGTTATGACCTGCGAGAATTCTGGTACGGAAACCGTCAGCGGCTTCGCCCCGACGTTACGCAGCATATAGCGCTCGCACATGAGCGGCAGCGTGCGCGAAGGGAAGATCGTACGCGTCATTTCAACGACGGGCTCGGGTTTCATGTCCCGCGCCGAACCGACGTTCATCTTGCCCACGCCCCAGAGGCTCCGTACCTCCAGCGCACCGTCGATGGCCACCTGCCCGACCCGTTCGTCCTGCAAGGCCAGGCCGTTGACGCCCAGCAGCGAAGGGATGTCCGCGGCCATGCGGTACATCAGGCTGGCGTGGGTGTTGTTGGGCAGGGTGCGCAGCAGGGGGAAGACGAGCGAACGTTCCTGGCGGAACGCCCCGCGCGAGTCGACGCCCCAGCGGAGCACGAAGGCCATCCGCTCGCCGCTCATCTCGATGTGGTCGTCGTGCGGGATGTCGCTGCCGACCTTCCATACGATGCCCCGCCCGTCGGGGGCGATCTGCCAGCGTTGTCCGCATACGGCAACTGCGGACAGCATGAAAATGCAAGTCAGTAAGGTTCTTCGGGTCATAGTTCGGTGTTTAGTGATTGAGAGCCCTAAAGATAGCAATTATTCGTCAATTCCTACGGTGCGCACCAGTCCGCAGCCGCGTTTGAGCCGCAACCGGAGCGTATGCTCCCGCTGCCCGGCAAAACGGGCGTTCTGCAACTCGTAGAGCGGCAGCCAGCCATAGGCTTTCACGCCGTCGTATTCCGCCTCGACCAGGCAGTTGCAATAGCGCACGCCGAACTCCTCCTCGGGTTCGAAAATTCGCGCAACGGGAACCGTACAGCGTCCGCGGCGGTCGGTCGCGGCCCCGGCCTGCGGCTCGGCGGTCACCGTATAGGTGTACCACCGCACGGGATAGAACCGCACGACAGCCCCTTTGGCCGGGCTTGCGTCGGCATCCGCCACCTCGACCCGGATACGGTCGGGCAACACGCCCGCCACCAGGTCGTCGATGTCGACATTGCGGTCGGCGGCATGGTCGATCATGCGGACGGCATAGTCGCTCCAGAGCTCCTCGCCATAGGGATAATTCATGATGCACCGCACGCCGGAAAACGCCTGTCCGTTGACGGGGTTCTTATCCGCGTCGACCTTCATGGCATAGATGTCGGGGACGCCCCGCGCATGGCCGAACTCGTGGATGATGCCGTCGATGGCGTTCTTTTCGAACGGGCTGTTGAAACGGTCGTTGTGCGTGCGCGAATGGTAGATGGCCTGAATCCCGTCGCCGTACCAGCCGCCGCCCGTCTCGCGGGGATCGGATTTGTAACCGTCCATCACCACCAGATAATCGTGGTCGGGATGGGGCTTGCGGATCTGGTCGGCCGACACGCCGTCGTAGATGTAGAAGGCGTCCCAATCCACCACGAAATCGTAGACCGCATGCAACTGCGCCCCGTAGTTGAAAGCACGGTTGACGCGCCGGAACATATCTTCGGTCAGTTGCACGACCCGGTCGCGCCCGCCCAGCGAATCGACCGATTCGCGGTCGATACCGACCTTGACGCGGAAGGTATAGACCGGTTGTGCGGCAGCGCGGAACGCGGCGGCCACGACCAGGGCCAGGAGGGCTGTTCGCAAGGTATTCATCGGCATCAGTTTCTAAGCGATTCCTCGATCAGGGCCAGTTCCCCGGGCGTATAGGTCGCCGCCACGACATCTTCGCCCGCGGCCTTCGAAACGTAGGAGAGGAAGAAGAGGAATTTGTCGTAGGGCGTCTCGAGCCCTTCCTGCCCCGAGTCGCCGAGCGCGTAGAGTTCGCGGAACGCCTTTTTGTAGACGTCCCACCCGTAACGCTCCTTGATGCGCAGGAAGGTGTAATGCAGGGCATCGCCGTTGTTCTTGGGGATGCCGGCGCCGATGGTTTCGTCGTAGAAAATCTTGTAGTAGTTGATTACATCGGCACCCCGGTAGCAGATGTCGCGCTGCGACATCGTACCGTCGCACGCTTCGAGGGCATAGGACATGCGGAAATTGGCGAAAATCTCGTCGTTCCAGTTCCAGCGTCCCGTACCCGAAATGTTTCCCTGCGAGAAGACATGGCCGATCTCGTGGATGATGCCGAAGCCCCAGTCGCCGAACTCGACCGTGCGGTCGAGCAGCTTCGACACGGCGACGTGGCTGTTCCACAGGATCGGGTTGCCGGCCAGCGCCCAGTAACCGGGTTCGATGCCCGGCGTGTTGAGGATCATGATTTTGCGCCCGTCGAAGGGCACGTCGCCCACCAGGTCGCGGTAAGCCTCGTACGTGCGGTCGAGCTTCGAGAGCCAGGCGTCGATGTCGGCATCGGAGACGGTCACCTTGTCGCGGTCGAGTTTCAGCACGATGTGTTCGCCCTCGCGGGTATAGAGGGCCTCCTCGGGCGCCGGCGTGACCTTCACGTTGTCGTACCATACCGTCCCCGAGGCCTTGCCTCCGTTGTAGGTGCCCCAGGGGAATCCCAGGCCGCAGCAGACGACGGCTTCGCCCTGCCGGTCGGGCACGAAATCCAGATACACTTCCGTCCAGTCGTTGGTGCCGTAGGCGAACTCCGAGGCATTCCACGACTGTTCCAGTCCCTCGGGGTCGAGGTAGAGCACGGCGCCGCGGCCGTCCTGCACGCTGTCGCACTTCATCAGCGCACTCAGGCGGTAGAGCTTGCCGGGATGCAGCCCCGTAAGTTTGTGTTTGATGGCCAGGGCGGTCTTTTCGGCGCTGGCGATCTTCACGCATCCGCTGCCGTCGGCACCGCCTTCGGGCAGGTATTCGACCGTGCCGGGCACCTCCCCGGCGTTATGGTTCCAGTAGCGCGCGAACCTTTCGGGCCGGTCGAAATTGTCGGAGAAGACCTTGACCTTCGAGCCGAAGGCGCACAGACACAGCACGCACGCTGCGACGGCGGCGAGTAGAAATACCACTCTCTTCATTTTCGCATTGGGTATTAATTGCCGCCCGGCAGAGGCGACGCATCGCCCCGCGACGGGATACGGCGGTTATTATTGCAACTGTTTGCGGATCGAAGCCAGCTCGGCCTCGGTGAAATACTGCGCTCTGACATCCACGTCGCGCCCGGTCAGCCGGGTAGCGTGCTTGGAAAGCAGCGAAAGCAGGTATTCGAACTTGTCGTATTTACCCGAGGGCGCGCCGCCCGTGGTCGTCAGTTCGCGGAAAGCGGCCTTGAAAGGTTCCCAGCCGATGCCGCCCGGGCCGGCCAGACGACCGAGCATGTAATGGATGCCGTTGTCGTTGACCTGCGTGTAGACCGTATTGTCGTAATCCTTCTTGTACATGTCGAGAATCTCGCGCCCGGTGTAGACCCGTTCGTCCATCCAGACCTTGCCCTGGTTCTGTTCCAGGCCGTACTGCATCCGGAAATTGGCGAACATCTCGTCGTTCCAGTTCCAGCTCGAATTGCCCAGGTTGAAGACGTGCCCCAGTTCGTGCATCAGGCCGAAGCTCCAGGTGCCGTGCTGCGCCAGCTCCTCGAAGGTCGAGGTGACGGCCGAATAGTTGCTGCTCCACAGGATGGGATAGCCCGCCAGCGCCCAATAACCGCTTTCGAGCCCGCGCGACGAAAGGATCGCCAGCTTGCGCCCCTCGTGCGGGGTCGCCCCCACCAGGTCGGCATACGACTCGTACATCCTGTCCAGGTTGGCGATCCACTCGGTGATCTGCGACGCCGAGGCGTAGACCTGCGAGGGTTCGACGAAGAGGCGGATATGCTCGCCTTCCTGCATGAAAAGTTCGTCGGTGACCTTCACCACGCTCACGTTGTCGAAGTAGGCCGTGCCGGTCGAATAGCCGCCGTTGGTCGTCCCGCCGTAACGGAACCCCAGCGAGCAGACGATCTCGGCAGTCCCGTCGTCCTGCGAAAGGAAGTCGAAATGGAGCGACGTCCAGTTCCTGAGGTTGGTGCCGTAGAGGAATTTCGAGGCGCCCCAGAACTGCTTCTGGGACATGTCGAACAGGATGGCGCCGCGCCCCTCGTCCTGCGGGATGTCCGAATACTTGACCTTGGCATACATGCGGTACATCTGGTCGGGTTCCAGCCCCGTAAGCTTCTGTTTGATGCCCACGCCGCAACGGCCGTTCTCGGGGAACTGCTGGATCTTGATGCAGCGGCTGTCGTTGACGCCGGCACCCTCGACCACCTCGACCGTCACCTTGCCGCCGTTGTGGAAATCGACGCGCGTCCAGCCTTCGAGCCCCTTTTCGAAGCCGCTGTTGACGACCTCGACGGCATTGGGATCCACGACGGGCGGCACGGGAGGTTCGGGCCCGGGCTCGCCGTCACCGTCGCCGCCGCACGACCAAAGCGCCGCGGCCGACAGGACTACGCACAAAAAGAATCGCATTTTTTTCATAATCGGTATATTTAAAATTCAATCATTTCAGGGTTTTCAGCGCGGCGATCTGTGCCGGAAAGGTTACAGGCCGGAGCAGCCCCCTGCCAGCAGGGCAGCGATTGCCAATGGCCGGGGGATACCCTGTGTACCCCCGGCCATCGGCCCTGCCAGACCGTCAAAGGTCTGCACGGTTGGACAGCAGCACTTCGATACCGAATCCGCCCGTCGCACCGTACGCACCGTCCATAACCCGGAGGTTGAAATAAATATCCCCCGTGTCAGTGTCCAGATAACTGCCGGAATCGACAATCTGGTCATAACCGTCAGCTCTTTCGTTGGGACGATCCGAGAAATCGACGAGTACCCGCCGGTTGGGATGTCCTGCGACCGTTTCGTCCGAAATATTGAAGTAAATCAGGCCGCCTGTCCACGTCTGGTTGTAATTGATGATGTACTTCTGCTTCTTCGCATTCCGCGACTCGGCATAGCCGTCCTGTCCTGCGATGAAAATAGCCGGTTTCAAAACGCGGTTGCTTTTTTCTTCGCCCCAGACTTCCTTGTCGTAGGTGCCCTTGAGCGTCTTGTTCACCTCGATGTAGAATGTCGACGGGCCGGTTACGATCGTGCCGTCCACCAGTTCGCTGCTCTTGAGGGTCAACGGAACCATGTATTTATCGGCGCCGTCGTAATCCAATTCCGACAGATCGAGCTCGAACGAGAGTTCGCCGTATTGGCTGCCGGCCTGAATTTCAGTCGGGGTAACGACCACCTTGGCGGCATCCAGCGTCTTGAATGCAGTCCCGTGCTCCGTGTTGTAGGTTTCGACCTTCTCCGGTTCGAATACGAAGTCGACAGGCTGGCCGACAGTCATCGGGGAGTTCATCTGCACCCTGATTTTTCCCTTGCCCGACGTTTTTGCGAGGTCGGCGGCGTTCGTTACCCATATTTTGAGTTCGGACATCTGAATCAAGACATAAACCGGCTCCCGCTGGACGACCGAATAGTCGTCGGAATGCATTTCGAGCGGCAGCAGGTAGGTGCCCTCACCGCCGATTGCAGCGCAATCGAATTCGATGCGGCTCTCGATTTCCAGCGTTTCCGTATCGAAATCCGATTCCTTGATTTTATAATACTGCTCGGGCAACAGCTGGTAAGAGGTGCCGTGCTCCTCGTTATAGGCATCGACTTTCGATGCATTGACCCGATAGCCGATTTTCGCCACCTCCAGCGTGTTGAAATTGGCCGTGGCGTTCAGCGTAATTTCCTGCGGCAGCGGAATGGTCGGAATGAACTCCAGCTGCGGCATCTGTTCGGGCATCTCCACCTGCACAATCGGCTCGACGATGTTCAAACGCAACAGCGCCTGCATCATCGAACCGCCGTCCTCGACGGGCGTGGAGGCATTGGAGATACGGATGGGGAGCAGCATGTTGTTGGCCGCAGCCATGCCTTTGGCCGCAATCAGGGCTTTGGGATGTATCCGCACGGAAATATCGACGGACTTGACCGTACTTGCAAGTTGCGCATTCTTCGGAATGTCGTAGAACTGTGCTTCCAGCAGTTTATAGTCGGTGTTGTACAATTCGTTGTATTCGGCGAGCAGCGTTTCGTCCACCACGATATCCAATTCCAGTTCTTTCGACAGACCGGCAGTTCTCGAAACATTGATGACGGTTTCGTAGTCGTCATAGATGGATATGGTATTGACCGTGTACAGCCCGTTCTGTTCGAAAACCGGGTCGGGCAGAATATTTATGTCCGAATACTCCACGTCGCAGCCGGTGAAAGGCAGCGCCAGGGCCGCGAGCGCCAGTATCTTAAAAAACTGTTTCATAGCGAATTTTCCATTTTTAAGTTTAACATGTGTCCGGCTGCGGCCATCAATAGTAGGGCGCCTGCACCAGCTGCGTATTGAGCATGATCTCCGAAGACTTGATGGGCAGGAAGTAGTGCTGGATGTCGAAGCGCTTGTTGGCCACCTTGGTCAGGGTGAAGAACGCCGGGTCGGTGGCACCCGTACCGCGCGACATGTCCAGTCCGTATTCGTCGTGGTTGAACTCGCCGTCGGGGCCATGGGCCGTGAACCAGCGGCGCACGTCGAAATAGCGGTTGCACTCCCACGCCAGCTCGATCTTGCGCTCGTGGCGGATCATCCCGCGCATCTCGTCCTGCGAATAGGTGCCCTCATAGGCCGGGATGCCGGCACGGGTGCGGATTTCGTTGAGGTAATAGAGCGCTTCGTCCTGCCGGGAGGTGCCGTAGTACTCGTTCAGGGCCTCGGCATAATTGAGGTAGACCTCACCCAGGCGGATGATGGGGAAAGGCACGTTGAGCATACGCGTCGCCTCGCTGGTCTGCTTGTTGCTGCGGTAATCCAGCGGGAGGTTCTTGCGCACGGAGAATCCCGAGGTGTTCTTGTCGCCCGGGGTGCTGCCGTTGCCGCTCAGCCCCGAGTACCAGAAATCGACCACGCCGTAGCCGTCGGCATCCTGGTAGCTGTCGGTCTTGTTCTCGTAGGCGTACGACAGGCGCTGGTTGGGGAAGTGAACCGAGGCATAGAACCGCGGCTCGCGGTCGACGAACATCCAGAACGTATTGGCGATGGTGCCGTTGCCGGCTTCGGCCGAGAACTTCTTGGAGGCGAACCACTCTTCGAGCGGGCGGCTCGGGCTGCCGTCGGCCATGAAGAAATCGTTGATCATGCCGATGGCCAGCGAATAGCGGCCGTTCCAGCCGTACCAGCGCGCCGGCAGGGCGCACATGCCGTACCACTGCACCGAGTTGGGGTGCCCCCAGATGATCTCGGTATTCTTGCCGGCGCCCCAGGTGGTCGTCACGGCGCGGAGGTTATCCACGATCTCATCGAACGTAGCGTCAGCGGCCGGTTTGAGCAACTGGTATTCGGTCATGTCGATGACCGTCTTGGCGGCATCGGCGGCATCCTTCCACAGCTCCTTGTCATAGGTCTGGGGCATGAGCACTGTGCCGTCGTGATTCGTCCAGTTCTTGTAGGCCGAATTGCCGTTGAAGAGCGGGCTGGCGACCATCAGCAGCATGCGCGACTGGATGGCCCGGGCGGCACCGATGGTGGGGAGCCCCAGCGTGAATTTCTCGTCGCGGGCGGCGGGCATGCCGTTTTCACAGGCCCAGTCGATCTCGCCGTTGATCCAGCGGACGCATTCGCCGAGCGTGTTGCGCGCCTGCGAAGCCCCGATCTGGTCGGCCGAACGGCTGGTCTCTACGATGGGGATCGGGCCGTAGAGGCGCAGCAGCAGGTAGTGGTAATAGGCACGCATGAAGCGGGCTTCGGCACGCATCGTGCGGCGGTCGATCTCGCCCAGTTCGGCGCACTTGTCCACGTTTTCAAGGAACAGGTTGCAATGGCGGATGGCCTGGTAGTAACGCACGAAGAAATAGAGGTTGTAGCCCGTATAGCCGTAGTAGTTGTCGGGGCTCATCTTCCCCTCGGCGATATTGCGCACGTGCGATTCGAGAATGTAGGCCGATTCGTCGGTGCACCAGAAATAGGGAATCTGGCCGCTGTAATGCATCTCCTGCACCATGAAATCGTCGCTGTAAATGCGGTTGTACCACTTGGTGGTCTCGATCTTGGACGAGAAGATCTTGTCCATCGAGTTCAGGTCTTCGGGATCCTGATCCAGATAGTTGGCGCAGCCGGTAAACAAAAGGAGCGACGCGAGCATTAAATATACGATATTCTTTTTCATTCTTTAGGCTGTATTAGAAGGTTAAATTCACACCGACGAAAACCTGGCGCTGCATGGGATAGGCATCGGCACCCGTCTCGGGATCCCAGTAGTCGGAGATAAATTTGCTGACCGTAAACAGGTTCACACCCGTGGCATAGATGCGCAGCGAGCTGCACCGGAGCTTGCTGGCCCAGGCCGAGGGCAGCGTATAGCCGATCTCGACATTCTTCAGGCGCAGGTAGCCGCTGTCGCGCTGCCACCAGGTCGAAGTCTTGTAGTTGTTGGCATCGGCGCCGTAGGAGAGGCGGGGCGAGAAGGCGTGCGGATCGGGGTTGTCCACCGTCCAGCGATCCTTGAACATGGTCATCACGTTACCCATGAACTTCGGGCCGCGGTCTGCCTGGAACGGGTAGAAATACCAGCCGCCGCTCAGGTAGGAGGAACGGTTGGTTCCGCCCTGGAAGAGGAACGAGAAGTCGAAGCCCTTGTAGTTGAGCGACGCACCGAAACCGTAGACGATCTCCGGCATCGCGGGGTTGCCGATCCACGTCATGTCGGCCTCGGTGATCTTGCCGTCGTCGTTGAGGTCTTCGTAGCGGATGTCGCCGGCACGCAGCTGCTGCTTGTCCAGGCCGAACTGCGTATAGTAGTCGGGCATGTTGTCCAGCTCCTCCTGCGAGAAGAGGTGCATGGCACGGTAGCCCATGGTCAGTCCGTAACGCACGCCGCGCTGATCCTGCCACGGATAGGCATAGTACTTGCCGTCGTCGATCACCTTGTTGCGGGCAAAGGTGAAGTTTCCGCGAACGGAGACGGTGAGGTCTTTGCTGAAACGCTTGACGTATTCGGCCGAAACCTCGAAGCCGCGGTTCTCCATCAGACCCATGTTGGCGTAGTTGGTATAATCCTTGGGAAGCCCCGAAATCTCCGAGAACTGGGGTGCGAGGAAGATGTTTTCACGCCGCTCGTAGAAGAAGTCAGCATTGATTTTCAACTCGTTGAAAAACCCGGTTTCGATACCGACGTTGTATTTGGTCGACACCTCCCACGTCACGTCCTGATTGGCCATGCGACCTTCGCCGATACCGCCGGCTCCTTGGTCGAAGTTGACGCCGAGGTTGCCGTAACCGTTGGCGCCACTGTTGATCGTAGCCAGGTAGATGAAACGCGTACTGGGGATCTGGTCGTTGCCGACCTGCCCGACCGACGCACGGATCTTGAACCACGTCAGCACCTCGCTGTTGCGCAGGAAGCTCTCCTCGGAGGCCACCCAGCCGATAGCCACGGCGGGGAATACGCCCATGCGCTTGCCCTTGGCAAAGTTCTCCGAACCGTTGAAACCGATGTTGGCCTCGATCAGGTAACGCTTGTCGTAGGCATAGGTAAGACGGCCGGCAAGGCCGAGCGAACGGTTGGGCAGCGACTTGAGGTAATCGCTCGTGGCCTCCTGCAACCGGTAATCCTTGGCGAAGCCGAGCAGCAGGCCGCCGACCTCGTGCTTTTCGCCGAACGTCCGGCTGTAATTAATCGCCGCCTCGACGTACTGCGTACGGGAACCGTTGCCGGACTGTTTGTAATTCAGGTACTCCTGTTTCTGGTCGGCCTGCCACTCGGTGCGGATCAGTTCGCCGTCCTGGTCGCGGCCCGTGGCCTCGAAGAAGTTGATGTTGCGCGCACGCTCCTCCACCGAATAATTCACGGCGTCGTAGGCGTAGCTCACCTTGGCCGAAAGGCCCGGGGTGATGAACGAGAAATCCTGGTTGATCGTCAGGTTGGCGCGAAGCGTATTGCCGGTGGTCTTCTTCCAACCGCGCTGCGTGAGCATGTTATAGGGGTTATTCAGGCCGTCGCGGCCGGCCAGCTCGCCGTCCTTGAAGCGGACGGGGAAAGCGTTCGGCGCCGCGTTGATGATGTCGCGGTAGATGGCTGCAGACCCCTCGACGGGCTCCATGTTCTCGGTCACGTTGCCCTGCACGCCGAGGTTCACCACCGTGGTCTTGGTGATGTCCATGTCGACGTTGGAGCGGAAGTTATAGCGCTTGTAGTTGACATTCTCGCCGTAACGGCCGATCTTGTCGCTCACCCATGAATATTCGCCGGGTTTGACAGCATACTGCCCCTCTTGGTTGTAGAAGGAGAGGGCCGTGAAGTAGCGGGCGAACTTGCCGCCGCCCGAGATGTTGGCGCTCACCTTCTCGGAAAGAGACACCTTTTTCATAAGGAGCTTCTGCCAGTCGACATCGGGATAGACCTCGGGGTCGGTCTGCATGCGCATGGCCTTGATCTCGTCGGCGCCGTATTTCAGTGCCGCCGAGGCATTCACGGCATCCACCGCCTCGTTGAACATTTCGGAGCGGGTAGCGGCGTCGACGAACGACAGGCGTTTGCTGGCGAACGAGAAGCCCTGCTCGTAACGCAGGTCGATCCGGGCCGGGCCGTCGAAACCGCGGCGCGTGTTGACAAGGATAACGCCGTTGGCACCGCGTACGCCGTATACGGCCGTGGCGCTGGCGTCTTTCAGGACGCTGAACGACTCGATCTCCAGCGGGTCGACATCGTTGAGCGGACGCTCGATGCCGTCGACCAGGATCAGCGGATCGGGGCTGCCCGTAAAGGTGGCGATACCGCGGATCCAGAACTGGGCGTCGTCTTTGCCCGGCTCGCCCGAGGTTTGCAGTGCGACGACGCCCGCCAGGTTACCGGCCAGCGTCTGGCTCAGCGACCGCACGGGGACACGCAGTTCCTCGGGCCGGATCGTGGAGATGGCCCCCACGACCGATTCGCGTTTCTGGGTACCGTAGCCCACGGAGACAATTTCGACGCTCTCCATGCCGATGGCCTCGGGCTTGAGCGTGATCGTCACCGACCCGGCGCCTTTGGACGACACCTGTTGCGCCTCGTAACCGACATACGACACGACGAGCGTGACGTTGCGGTCGGTATTCTTCAGGTTGAAGGTACCGTCGACATTGGTCGCCGTGGCGATCGTGGTACCTTTGACCATGACCGTCGCACCGATGACCGGCGCACCGGTCTCATCGAGCACACGTCCGGAGATGCCGGTGGTCTGCGCCCACAGCAACGACGCAGAGAACACGGCTGTCACAAGTAATAGTGCTTTCCGGGAAAAACGGTTAGTAGAAAAACTCATACACACTAATTTTAAGGTTAAAAAATAGGTTTGGTTGGTATCCCGGGGGACGCCCCGCAGAAGGGCTGTCCCGCTAATAGCGAATTTAGGACGGGGTATCGGGATAAAAGTCCGCAGGACACAACCAGGGGTCTGGAGCTACGATTTTTGCCTATTATGTACGATTTTATCCCGGATTTTTTTGCCGGATTCGCACGGGGCATGGTAAAAAAGGCTGCGGAAGGCATCCCGCCCGGGCGGAAGGAGGGATAAAAAAGCCGTACGGCGGAAATTCCGCCGCGCAGATATCCCCCGGGCAGTAGCGTATCACGGCATTTTATCCTATATTTGCCGTATGGACGAAAAATTAGTGTTCCGGCGCGCCCGCCCCGCCGACGCGGCGCGCATCATGGAGATCATCCGGCAGGCGCAGGCGCAGATGCGGGCACTGGGAAGCCTGCAATGGCAGGACGGCTATCCGGCAGCGGCCGATATCGGACACGACATCGCTTGCGGCTACGGATGGGTCTTCGAGAAACCGGAGGCGGAAAAGAGCACGGATGCACGGGGAACCGACGGCACGGGGGCTGCGGGGTTCCGGGCTGTAACGGCTGCCGCGGGGAAAACAACGGGCACGGAGGCGGCCGGCAAAACAGGAGTATCCGGCGCTGACGAAACGGCAGCGGCGGCGGAAGAGGCGGAAGAGGCGGAAAAAGCGGGAGAAGCGGGAGGACGAGGAGAAACAGAGCCTGCAAAAGCGGCCGCGGCACAGGGCAACGTCATCGCCTACGGTGCCGTGGTTTTCGACGGGGAACCCGCTTACGACGCCATCGAAGGGGCATGGCTCACCGACGGAGAGTATGTCGTACTGCACCGCATGGCGGTGGCCGACGGTGAGAAAGGCCGCGGGGTGGCGACGGAGTTTATGCGGCGCGTCGAAGCGATGGCGTGCGGGCGCGGCACGGGCAGTATGCGCGTCGACACCAATTTCGACAACCGTTACATGCTGCGTATGCTCGGGCGGCTGGGGTTCGTCTATTGCGGGAAGGTACGCTACCGGAGCGGCGAACGGCTGGCATTCGAGAAAACCCTCGGGACATGAGGACATAAAATGAGGGAACCGGCCGCATGGCCGGTTCCCTCTTCAGGATGAGTGCGTCACTATGTCCTGAAACAACTCCCCAGGTGAAATATCATAATAATCACAAAGGTCAGCCAAGGTCGACAGCGTGATATCGGAACATCCGGCTTCGATCCGGCCGACATTCAGCCCGGTATCGAAACGCACGACTTCCTGAGTCAGGTTATGCCTTCGTCTGGCTTTCGCCAGCCTGTCAGCAACCTGCCCGACAAAAAAGTCATTTCGTCGCTGCCTTTTCATAGTGCAAATTACCGCATTTATACCCTGATTTATAACTACAAATAAGTAGTTGGCAGGATGATACCGCTTCCACTGAAGTCCTGAGACGGATAATCCGCCGATTTCAGCCCGAATGCACTATAATCGCATCGTCCCGGAATATCCTGCAAACGATGACCCGGCCTTCACCCGGTTATAATGAACCATAAAAACAGGCCGTGCGAGATAACGCAGCAACCTGCCGTACCTTTCGGAATCCCCACTTCATATACAAATATACACAATAAGCGACTATTTGCTCCCTGTGAAGGGGATTCAAAATCCGGTTATTCGGCACAATACACAAAAAAAAGCGGGCTGCACCTTGCAGTCCGCCTTGCCGGCACGGCAATTCCGCCCGGAAAAGGAGGTTATTCCTCCTCCTGGTAATAGACCTTGTAGAACTTGCCCTTTTCGTCCTCGCCCTGCTCCAGCAGGTTGCGGTTGCCGTGGACATAGATATGGAAATTGCGGTCGAGCTTGATGACGCTCTTATAGGCGCGCGCCTGTTTCCTGACGGCGGAATCGGAAATGGCGAACTCATCCTCGATGCGGATGTCGCGCTCCTGCTCGTACTCCTGTTTGTAGCGAGAGAAGCTCTCCATGACCTCGGGCTGGCGGATCACCTTTTCGGAAAAGTCGTCGAGCGAAAAATTGTCCTGCTCCCGGAAGTATTTCATCGTCTCGTTGAGCATCTCGGCCTGGTCGGCCTTCGACACGTCGAACTCCGAGGGAAGATGCCCGGTCACGTATTTCTTGCACATGGCCAGGACGTTGTGCGTGTTGTGGTAGTTGTCCTGCCGCGGGCGGACATGCAGGAAATCGTCGATCCAGTAACGCGCTTCCGCCCGGTTGGTGTTGTCCACGACGCAGACGGCGAAGCCTTCTTCGCGCTCGGTATTGAACACGAGGCACCCTTTGTCCAGTTTGTCGACGTTGATTCCCTGGCAGGAGGAGATATGCAGCTGCCCGTCCTGCTCCCCGACCTCGAGGAACGTATCGCGGGTCTCGGACTTGAAAAGCCCGACGGCATCGACCGCCTCGCCCCCGAAACGGCAGCCGGTGAAATAGACGACGTAAAATTCGCCGCCCTTGATCTGCGGGTGTGTGCCCGTCTCGTAAAGGTGCCGGGCAAGGCCCACGGAGTTGTCGTAGAACGTCTCCCGGTCGTCGAACACCTTACAGACGAAATTGTAGACTTCGTTGCAGGCCAGGTCGGTTTCGTGGTGGAGGTTGTAGTACTCCTCGGATTTGAAACCTCCGGCGAAATAGGCGGTCAGGGTCTGCATCAGGCCGGTGTCGCCGACCTGACCGGACAATGCAGGGGCGACGAGCAGGGGCTCGTCCTTGGCCTTGTTCCCGACGATATGCACGGCCAGCGCCGCGATCCGGGTATCTTCCGTATATAACATGGCTGTGAACGGTTATTCGTAAAATACGGGACAAAGGTGGCAAAATTTTCAGCCCCGGGCAAGGAATACGGCCGTTATTTCCCGTGGCAGGCCGTTTGCACTCCCGATAATTTGCCTATTTTTGCAGGACGACAAATACCTGAAACCATGGAAAACAGAATCACTTCGCTGTTCGGAATACGCTACCCCATCGTCGCGGGCGGCATGATCTGGTGCAGCGGCTGGCGGCTGGCCGCAGCCGTGAGCGAAGCAGGCGGACTGGGGCTGATCGGCTCCGGCTCGATGACCCCCGACCTGCTGCGCGAGCATATCCGCAAATGCCGCGCGGCGACCGAAAAACCGTTCGGCGTGAACGTCCCGCTGATGTACCGCTACGCAGAAGAGATCATGGGCGTCATCATGGAGGAACGCGTACCCGCGGTGTTTACCTCGGCGGGCAGCCCGAAAACATGGACGGCCCGCCTGCACGAAGCGGGATGCAAGGTGGCGCACGTGATTTCGAGCACAAAGTTCGCCCTGAAAAGCCAGCAGGCAGGGGTCGATGCCGTGGTAGCAGAGGGCTTCGAGGCCGGCGGCCACAACGGACGCGAGGAGACCACGACGATGGTGCTCGTACCCCGGGTGCGGCAGGCCGTGGCGATACCGCTGATCGCCGCAGGCGGCATCGCCACCGGGCGCGGTATGCTGGCGGCGTTCGCGCTGGGAGCCGAGGGCATCCAGATGGGAACGCGGTTCGCGCTTTCGGAGGAGAGTTCCGCCAGCGACGCATTCAAGAAACTCTGTATCGGACTGCAGGAGGGCGACACGATGCTCGCGCTGAAGAAACTCAGTCCGACACGCCTGATCCGCAACGACTTTTTCCGTGCGGTCGAGGAGGCGGAGAACAGGGGTGCGACGGCCGAAGAGTTACAGCAGCTGCTTGGACGCGGACGCTCGAAACGGGGCATCTTCGAAGGCGACCTGACGGACGGCGAACTGGAAATCGGGCAGGCAGCCTCGCTGATCCGCGAGCTGCCGACGGCGGGACAGATCGTCCGCGAAACCGTTGCGGAATACGAGGCCGGGCTGCAGGAGCTCGTGAAGCAAGCAACGAACTGCAAGGAGGAAATTTAACCATCCGGGAGGTATTTTGCCCGGTGTTTTCCGAAAGCCGGCTCGGGACAGACCAGTCCGGTCGGCTTTCCTGCATTTCGCCGTCCGGGCGACATCGGTCGGCAAGGATCGCGGCACGGGACAGCCGGGCTTATTCCCCGCGAAATCGCACCGCCGTTCGAACAGAGGGACAACGGAGGACAGTTATCTGCCCCATTGTCATGAAAGCAGCGGAATAAAAAACGCGTGATCGGCAACAATAAAATGGCTGTAATCGCGTCCGTATGGCAGTCAAAGGGCAAAAAGTTGTAAATTTTCAGGTAAACTTTTGCAAGTTCGAGAAAAATGCTTACCTTTGCACACGCAATGAAACCGAAACGGGAATCGTTCTTTGGCAGACAATGTGTATAAACCACGTTGTAAACCGAACTGAAAAGGTCGGGTGTCAGAAGAAAGACGAAGTTTCGTAATCATTTGTAACAGAGTTTCATAACTCTACGGATGGTGCCATAGCTCAGTTGGTAGAGCAAAGGACTGAAAATCCTTGTGTCGCTGGTTCGATTCCCGCTGGTACCACAAAGAAAATCAACCACTTATAGCAATGTAGGTGGTTTTCTTTTTGTCTTTTTCGTAGCGGTTTTACGGTGGTTTGAGCAGGTTGTTTAAACCGTTGTTTAAACCATGAGTGCCACAATCGAAGTCGTTTGCTACAAGTCCAAAGTATTGGCAAACAATGAATCACCGCTTATGTTACGAATCACGAAAGACCGAAAACTGAAATATTCCAGCATCGGTGTTTCTGTAAATCCTGCCTTGTGGGATTTCGAGAAGAACAGACCGCGTAGGAATTGTCCCAATCGTCTGCATATCGAACGCCTTATTGCAGATAAGATAGAAGCCTATCGTGCCAAGATGATTGAATTGCAGGCCGAGAAAAAAGAGTTTACCGCAACATCGTTACATGAAAGAGTTTCAGATAAGACTACAAAACGCACCGTTGGTGAGGTGTTCCAATCCCAAATCGAGAATTTGAAGCAAACGGGGCGAACGGGCTATGCGTTATCGCACAGAGAGGTCTACAATTCATTGCTGAAATTCAACGGGCATCTGAATATCTACTTTTCAGACATCGACACAGTTTGGTTGAAACGCTATGAAACATGGTTACGGGGACAGGGCTTTTCAGAAAACACAATAGGCCGTCGATTCCGCACCCTGCGGGCTGTTTATAATGTAGCCATTGAGGAAAAGTGTGTGAAAGCGGATTATTACCCGTTCAAATCCTACAAGGTTTCCAAACTGCACCAAGCGACGGCAAAGCGAGCCATAAGTAAGGCAGACATCATGCGGATTATAGAATACCGCAGTAATGATTTCTATAAGCAATTTGCAGTCGATTTGTTCGCGTTCGGCTACTTTATGGGTGGGATTAATTTCGTGGATATAGCCTATCTTAAAACCGATAATATTGTGGACGGGCGGCTAATCTACACCCGACGAAAAACGCATAAATTGATAAGGCTACCTTTACAGCCCAAAGCACAGGAGATTATAGAGCGTTACCGACAAGATGGTGCGCTCTTTTTGTTTCCCATTCTTTCAGCGTTTCATAAGACCGAGCAACAGCAACGCAATCGAGTTCACAAAGTCATTTCCAAAGTGAACGAACGGTTAAAGGAGGTAGGAAAAGAGTTGGAAATACCTATCGACTTAACAACCTATGTTTCGCGGCATAGCTTCGCCACCGTATTGAAGCGTGAGGGCGTCAGCACGTCAATAATTTGTGAATCGTTGGGGCATAGTTCTGAAAAGGTTACACAGATTTACTTGGACAGTTTCGAGAACTCTCAAATCGACGCAGCTATGCAGAACTTGCTATGACAGGTGACATATTTTTGGAAAATTTGTTTTATATACCCCTAAAAAAATGCGTCACTACCCAAAAGAGATTGTCTGGAAACGGACAATCTCTTATTTTTTTGCTATCTTTAAAGGACTAACCAATAAACCTATACCTACTATGAACAATTATGTAAGCGAAGCCGAGTATGAAGAAATGATGGATGCCGAGAACGCACAGTTCGGAGAACTGAAAGCCGTTCCTGTATCTGCTTTATTAAGCATCGACAACGAAACAGCATCCAATATGCTTTTTTTACTGATGGAGAAAGCACAATACTTGGATTTGGCCTGCCGTGTAAAATCGGGCATGGCCTATTATGAATTTGAAGATGTAAACAATGTCAAGCGTCGGTTGTATCTGAACTCCGACATTGTGGACTTTGTTATAACTTACCTGATGTGTGGCAATAAACGTTCTTACTATCCAAAAATCAACAACATAGACAAGAATGTCGATGAAGCCTATATCCTGCGTTTATTCAAAAGTGACAGGGACAGGAACGTCGGTCGATATAATACCGTCAGCCAAGAATATAAGGCTGTATATCGGTATGGGCGAATCAATTACGGTACATTCCCCTATACGACGGCAGAATTCGATGAGAAACTAAACAAGCTCCTTTGATTCCTATGAAAATTGATATGGATAACCTTCCACCCATCATTGGTTATAATGTAAGAGAACAGGAACTTTGGGAGTTAAAATTCTCGGATAATGCCCGACACTGCCATATCTTCCATAAGATGGTGCGGGATGGAGTGCAAATTAACGGGCAACTCCAACTTGAACGCGGTATTCCCAGATTTTATATAAAGATAGCTGTTGAAGACCTGCCATCTGCTATTTCTGTTTGGCTTACACCCGAGTTCGAGAAATTCTTATTGTGCTATCTGTTTACAGGGCATAACGAAGGCTTCCCGACCTACCTTAAACCATTGGAGATTCCGAAACCCAATCCCGATTCGGATTACTTTTACAAGCATATAAAGCGGGAGTTGGAACGGGATGCGGCTATTTTTCGGAATGAAGAACAAGATGGAATAAAGGGAACGCATGTAATGGCCAAATATCCGTTCGGGAGCATCGACTATGGATTCTTCCCATTGACACAAGCGGATTTATTGGCAACGCTGGCGTCCACTACTCCCTATGTCTATTCATTTGTAGCGACCGCCATTCCCGACCTGCAAAACAATAAATTGCCGATAGAAGAACGGGATATTGCCGCAGGTCAGCATTTGGACGCGGTATTTAAAGAGATACCCACCAATACGATTATCGACAAGACTATCTGCGGTGTCGGTGCTACATGGCTGGAGATTCATTCCAAACGCAACTCGATTATTATTGAACCGAATGTGCCCGTCATAATCGGCAAGGAACAACAGCATCCGAATATTATCGGTGTGTACGGCGAAACGATGTCGGCGGCAATGGTCAAGCAGCGGATTTCAGAACAGACAGGCCCTGTAAAGCTAATGACCACTCCCGACAGTTATCCGAAAGTGATAAATGCACTCAAACAGTTGCGTATCCCTTATCTGCAAGACTATTTCCTGCTGTTCGATGAATGTGAAAAGATAGTCGCCGAGGTGGATTATCGACAGCATATAACCTTGCCGATTGATGATTTCTTTAAGTTCGCCAATAAAGCGATGGTATCGGCAACTCCGATTGTCATTGATGATCCGCGCTTTGAAGAACAGGAATTTAAAATTATCAAGATAAGACCGACATACGATTACAGCAAAGAATTGGAGTTGAAGCCGACCAATAATGTCGAGGTCATGCTAAAACAGACATTGAACAGTCTTAACATGGAAGATACTCCAATCTGTATATTCTATAATTCGGTGCAGGGTATTAAGGAATTGATTGATTCATTCAAGATAGGAGATTACACGAATGTCTATTGCAGTACGGAAGCACAACGGGAACTCCATAAAGAGGGATATAAGGCTTTTGATTCCGTGACGGACAAGAGTGGAAAAACCGTACTGAACAAATACAATTTCTTTACAAGCCGTTTCTATTCTGCGGTAGATATTACGCTCGATTATAAGCCTGCGGTTATTATGATTACACAGGTCTATAAGGTACTCCCGAACCAAACGCCCTATTCACTCATCGACCCAGAAACGGAAGCCATACAGATTGTGGGCAGATTCCGCAACGGGACAGGTAAAATCACCCATATCACCAATACCAATTCCAAGATGATATGTAAAGACAAAGCGGAATTGGAAACGTTTTTACGGGAGGAACATGCAGGTTTTCACAAACTGCTCGATTTGAGAAAGACATTGACGACGCAGGGTGAAATATGTGTTTTAGACCAAGCTATCGAACGGGTGGAATACAAGCGTTTGGGATTTGTAACGGATAAGGGAGAAATCAATTATTTCCGCTATAATAACGCCTATCTGGACGAACGGTTGAAAATGCTATACCGCTATCCTGCAATCCTCCATAAAGCCTATTGCCGCAGCGGTGCATTTAAAGTCGTTTCCAAGGCGGAATATGCGGCCTATACGGACAATGACCGAAAGGTATTGGATGATAAGACCAAATTGAAATCAGAACGGATTACGCTCTTATTTTCAATATTCTCCCGTATATGCTTGTCCAGCAAATCGTATGACATGGAATTTCTAAAAGAGTTGCAACGCGAATATGCCCTTTATTACGACGCATATAATACGATAGGATTACGGAAAGTCCGAGAGTTGAATTTTGTGGATTCGGATGTCCGTACAGAGATAAAACGGGCAAAATTCTTAAAACGTGCAAAAGAAAAAAGTGTCATTAATAAAGTCTATGCTGCCTTTGCTCCGAATACTGTTTATAAGACCTCCGAGATAAATTCGAGGATGAAAGCGATTTTTGACAGTTATTCCATCGAATACGATAGACGGGGAGTAGGCAATTCGATTATGCTCTATTTTGAAGCAACCGAAGCACGGACAGGGACAAAGCGAACTTGGAAACTGGGTGCGAAGAAATTTCAGAGTGTGACATAATTTTAGAATTTCTCTTTTATATACCCCTTGAAAATTACGTCACTACTTACACTATTTTACAATCAATATTTAAATTTAATTTTCTAAAATAATGGGCGATAAATTTGAAGGTTTTGTTCAAATGATTGTTTCACTCGCTGTGTTTTTTTTCTTGATAAAAGGTGTTATCCCTTTTTTAGAAAGTATTGCAGATAGGGCATCATTGGCACAGGCCAAATTTGAAAGAGAAAAGAGAGAAGCTATCCGACAAGCAGAAGAACGTAAAAAAGAACTTGAAAAAGAACGGCAAATACAAGAAGCCAAGAGAAAAAACCCGTTGTATCCTGCCAAGCCTTTAAGGCATATAGCGTATAACGACCATGAAACGATGCGAAAGATATTAGAGGAACTTAAGGCGAATGGCAAATGGCCTCATAAAAAAGAGGCGGAGTGACATATTTTTGGAATTTCTTATTTATATACCCCTTGAAAATTGCGTCACTCCAATTTTTTTCTTTACATACACGCCGTAGGCGTTTATCAGAAACAGGCCATAATGTCTGTTTCTTTTGTAAAATATATCCCCTGCACACACGCCTACTCCATACTAAAGCCCCCTCCCCATTGCCGAATGTAAAACCTTTTCAGATATGAAAACACTCGACAGGAGAGCGGCGGAGATTTTCCGCAAAATGTTAGCTTTACAGACAACCAAAATCGACAACTCGGACGGTACTTATATGCCCGTCCATATCGAACTAATCGGCCGTATCGACAAGTACGACTTCTTTTCGCTGGCTCATTACGGACAGCAGAACGGCGATGCCATGCGCGACCCTGAAATGCTCTTTGCCCTGCACAATGAAACACGGCAATTCATTCCCTATTACTATCGCAACGACTACTGCGGCATCGAGCAGAACAGCGTCAGATGGTCGGAGGATGGTATCTTTCTGAACCGTCGCTTGCAAGCAGAACACACCTCGTTTGCTAATCAATGGTTACGCAACATAGCCGCACAACAAGGAATCCAATGACGGCACAGCGATTGGTGGAGAACTGCGTACTGACGAATCAAACCGCAGTCGTGGATGAAATGCTCAATAAGAACCTACTACCCGAAGAATATATCTATCCGTTCTTGGGAGATGTCATGGAATGGTGGCTGATTGACGGTTGGCTGGCAGAACGACTGAAACGAGAGGGAGAGGTTATTATCGACGAATACGGTTGCTGTTGGTGGGGAAGATTAGCCAGCGGACAGGCTATCTGTATGGACAGCGTGATACGGAAAATTGCAGGAGAGTAAAACTACAACCGTATTTCTATTTATTGAAACCTATAAATTACAGAAATTAGGGGTATTGTAATCTCGACAAGATTTTACTACCCCTAATTTTTGTTTTCATGCTGGCATATTCCCGATAATTGAGGGTTGGAATGATTTGCAACACCTGATTAGAGGGAATATGTCGGCTTAAATTGAATAACAAAGCATCTAACCCAATTTGCAAGAAACAAAGTTTATTTTCCAGCCGTTTATCCCTTGTTTTGGAACTTTGTTTTAGCGAAATTTGAATCTGCAACAACCCCGAAAAAAAAGAGGTGCAAAGCCGTTGCATTTCCGACGATTGTTTTCTACTTTTGTGGAAAACATATTGAATACGGAAGTGTAACTTTATTCTCGTGCGACGAACGTAGGAAATTCCAAGCACAATAGAGAGAATAAGTGGCATTGCCCTCCCGTCGTATCTTCACGATACAGGCGCGGGGTTGTTGCTTATTTTATCTATTGGGTTTCCTACGACCTGTCGCACTAAAATAAAGCTCCAGCCCTGCGCTTTCTTTGTTTATTTACTAATCACATCTGAGGGGTTGGAGGTGTGCAAATATACCAAATGAGAAAGTATTTATTTCTTCTGATTTGTGCAGGGTTATTTAATAGCTGTGACCGTCAGCACCCGACATCAAAGATGTGTGTGAATACTGTGATTTGCACATCTGCCCAAATTCCCGATGTAATTTCCGACGAAAACTTGAATGAACGGATGTTAGCAGTTACATATAATGCTAATGGGAAAGTAATTTATATTGATGGTGAGGATATTGGACGGTATGAGTTTGATTATTCTCTGCCAGAAAAAATTATTATAAACAATAACTATTGTGTTTTTACTGATTATGCAGGAAATGCGGCAAGAATATATGAAATGGATAAGCAGGGAGAATTAAAGATAGATCGTGGGTGGACTTTTGATATGAGGTATATTTATGATGCGGGCTATTTAACAGACGTAGAATTAAATACAGGTAGAGGTGGTATTCATAGGCTTAAATATACTTGGGATAAAGGCAACCTAAGGCAAGTTACAGGAACTAAGCTCTATGATGGAAAATCCCTAAACTATAAATATGAGTTTTCATACATTGATTATCCCCTTATGCAGAATGCCAACTACCTTGATTGGATTTATTACTGCGATAACACATGGGAGATTAATTATATTCTGTCAATAGCGGGATTATTAGGTAAGCAAAATAAGAACTTAACCCATGAGATTTTTCGAGATTCACAAAAAGAAGTGCAAAGTATATACACCTTAAATAGTAATGGTTCTTTAAAAGAGCAAATATTGTCTTTCTCCAAAAGAGACGAAAAATGGAAATTATGCTACAACTATGCACAAATAAAATAAGTTATGAAGTATTTTCTCGCAAAAAAAAGTAACCATCACAGGAATAGAAAAAAAGACAAATCAACATGGACAGTAATTGGTCGTAAATCTATGAAATAACTTGGTATGGCACAAGACAATGATACATTTACAGAAATGTTTATAGGGGCTATATTTGGCTTAATCATAGGTCAAGTCATAGCAGGCTGTTTGGAAATGAAAGGTTTTGCTTTGCCAATTTTCTTTGCGATTGTTGGGGCCGTTATTCCTTTTTTCAGTAATAAATAGCTATCTAATTTTTATTCTATGAAAGTCATTATCACTATCGTTGCAATCATTGTTATTGCTAAACTCAGTATACTTACTGGGGCATGGATTCGTAGAAAGAATACGGATTTCTAAAGTAATCGAGATACTTCAAGCTCAAAAGAAACATGACATAATTATGAAAAAACTATTATTTATTCTGATTGTGTCTTCGTTTTGTTCTACTCTTTCAGCTCAGACCTATAAAACATATCGGATAGCGTATGTTTTAACTCCGTATGGAAACTATGACCCAGAAAACGCATTTATCACTATTGCAGATGGGCAGATTCGTTATAAGAAAAACGGGAGTGAAAAGCATTGGCTGAGTATGTACCGTGGAATATACAAGGAACAGCCAACGAAAGGAGTAATTTTTCAATATGAATGTTTCCAACTGATGAAATTGGATAAGATGATTCGTATTAGCAAAACAAAAAATGTAAAGCATAATGGAAAATTCTATTATGCCATGTATGTGGATGGACAGCTACAATTAGCAGAATAATTAGAATCTAATAATAAAACCCATGAAGAAATTCCTCCTAACAGTATTGGGCATAGCCATTTATGTTTTAGTCGGATGGCTTATTAAGGACATTGTATTTGCCAACTATGCAAACCCTCTCGATACCCCTGTTGTAAATATGATGAAGCACGAGGCATTGATTTATTGTATTCTCGCAGCGGGCTATGCATTTATTATACAATGTTTCATATATTCAAACGACAACAACGAGATTGGGATGTACTTACCTATTGGATTGTGCGTTGCTGCCTATTTCTTATTGACATCATTATCTATATCGACAGGACTCATCATTGTATTTAATATGCTCAATATAGCTGCAATAATTATCAGTTGCTACAAGGATAGGTGACACAATTTGAACGGAACTATATGTCGAGAAATCTCGCCAAATACGTCACTCTTATAATTATGAAGAATTGTTTATTATCAATAAATTCAATCTCTCAAAAATAGTTTATATAATGATTTGAAAATCAGATTGTTGAAAATTTCACGATTTTAATTAAGGAACAAACAAGAAACAAAATCGTTAATTAAAGGTATTTCCCAATTTTTTGTTTTCACTCTGTTTCTTTCTTTGCACTTGCTTATAATCGGGACTTCTTGAACAGCTTCCCACCAGATTTTTTTCGTCCGATGGTTGCATGTGAGCTTCCAAGAACCACTGCAGCCAAAAGAAAAAAGCAAGTATTCTTTAGTTCATACAAAGATAAGGAAAAACTTATAGGCAGGCAAATTTGGCTGCCTAAATATAGTTTACTTTGATTTAGCATATATATAGGCTAATGGACTAAACTAAACCTTTTCCCGAACTTCGTAAAACACTCCGGTCCCATTGTACAGCCAAAAGAAAAAAACATTCCACGTCATATTTTTCTTTTCGCTGCAACCCCCTTTTTATAAACCATCAACCTTTTACACGAGATCTTCTCTTCCCTGTGTTCGCACATCCGCTTTCGGGCTGCCTGATATGAATTGTGTCGCAAAGGTACTTGTCATGTCTTTCTTGTATGCAAGGTCAAAGCCTAACGGTTCACGACAAAATCTCCACCCTCCGTTCCGCACGGGTAGTATTTAATCGTGAAACCTTGCATAAAGAGCCATGACACCTTTTGAAGCGACATAATTAAATCAAGCCCGAAAGTAGCTGGATGCTACAAGAGGGAAAAAAGAAAACTTAAAATTCAAAGTTATGGCAAACTACGCAACAAACATTTTCCACGCAAGTACGGAAAACAAACAAGACCTCAATAAGATAGAGGCATTTCTGGACGATAATTTCAACGGCTTTGTCAACCGGTATGGCGACACGGTAGATGCCGAATTTGATTCCCGCTGGGAATACCCGGAAAAAGCAATCAACGAATTAATAGCCTTATTGGCAGCCAAAGACAAAATCTATATCCGCATACTGACATACGAGTTAGAGGACGAATACGTGAGCTTTCGGATATTCTCGCAAGGTAAATGGAACATTAAGTTATCCTAAACCTAAACACAATTCACTATGTACGAATACGAAGAAGATAGCGATATTATCGGTTTGTCCTGCACGTTGCTCAATCCATATAAAGGTTACATGGAAGGCACAATCGTGGGCGACTATGGCAATACCATAGTTGTCCGCCTTGAAAGCGGCAAGGAAATTTCAGAATACCGTGATGAAGTGATTATCCATGATTAAACGATAGCAAACGTATGACACAGATAGCAACAAAATTCGTCAAATGGGACATTCCCGAACTGGCGACATTGCAGGACAGCAAGGTTTACAAATTGCGGGTACACCTGAACAACGGAGGCAAGTTAAACCGGGAAGAAAAGAACTGGATTACCCGTAACGTATGGGAAAGTATCTATTTCAAACGTGGAATTGCCTTGAGCGGTTATCACTTTGACTTTTCCGACATCCTCAAACGGTATTTCGTCAAACAGCACGGAAGTATTCACGAGTATTATGCGATTGACAAAACAGCGTTACGCTCGATACTGTACGGCAGAATAGAGGATATTGTAGAAGTAAGCGGTTAAAACAACAAGGATATGGGAGAATACAAATTTTATCAAGACCGTAAGGTTACAAGTTGGGAACGGGATTATTTCAGTGTGAAAGCGGACAGTTATGAAGAAGCCGAGGCAATCGTCCGCTCATGGAACTGTGAGGACGTGTCGAACATCATTGACAACCGTCTTTGCTATGAAGAGTGGCAAGCATTGACCGATACATCGGAATCTATGCTCCCCGAAGAAAACGACGGCAACCCGACAATAGAAATTTTCAATCAAGACGGAGAATCAATAATGACTAATGTACCCGAAACACCTCAATCAAACCAATAGAACCATGAACGTAACAATCGAACACGTCTTTTGCCGCTATAGCGATGAAGCGGAAGAAATCTATTTCCGAATCATGAACACGATTCTTTTTGCAACTGACGAAACCGAACTTCGGGCAAGTATGGAACGCTTGAAGAACGAAACCACGCTCGACGACTATTTCATATTCGGATACGGAGCACACCATATCTGGATAAAGCAACGGCGACCGAGCGATAAAAACAGGATTTTCAAACATCGGATTATGGTAGCCCATTTCTGACAGGAACAGGCAAAAGACCTCCAATGCGCTTTGCGGGCTGAACCGGAACTACCAGCTTCAGCCCGTTCCTCTTTCTCGCAATAGACATGCTGGCACAATCCCCCTTTTATCCTCACGATCAATTTTTATACTGCCCCGGAATACCCGTTTATATTTCTCTTTTCGCTGCAAACCCTTTTTATCGCCCATCAACCTTTTACACGAGACCTTCTCTTCCCTGTGTTCGCACATCGCTTTCGGGCTGCCTGATATAAATTGTGTCGCAAAGGTACTTGTCATGCCGTTCTTGTATGCAAGGTCAAAGCCTGACGGTTCACGACAAAATCTCCACCCTCCGCTTCGCACGGGTAGTATTTAATCGTGAAACCTTGCATAAAGAGCTATGACACCTTTCGAGGCGACATAATTAAATCAGGCCCGAAAGTAGCAGGTGCTACAAGAGGGAAAAAGAAAACTCAAAATTTTATAGGTTATGACAAACGATGTAACAAATTCAAATGGAAGAGTAACGGTAGACGAAGTAATACACAGGGATTCGGTTTTCAGATACCAACTGTTAGACCGCTTACGGTCAGACTGCGAGTATTACCTCAATTACGGTAACAGACACCCCAAAACCTTATGGGCTGGCGACGAAAAATTGCAAATTGAGTTTATGATAAAACTGCATGATAGCTTCAAGGAGGGAGAAAAACCGGAGTGGCTTACGATGGATAAAATTTTGGAATACAGTAAGAGAATGATAGCTCAAGAAGAATAAAATTACTACTAAGGAACAGACTAAAAATGTGATATTATGGCATGGTTGGCAGTAAATAAAGACGGAACAGAATGGATTATGCCCGAAAAGCCCGTTCGGGGCCGGTGTGGGCATTGGGAGTATTTGGAAGAAGTGTACAATGTACCAATCGAGATAGAACTCCCCAAAGGGACTGTTTACAAACTTCTCGGCAAAGAACTGACATGGGATGACGAGCCGGTAGAATTACAGACCAAAACAGAAAAAAGGTAAATGTAGTACGGGCTGGAGTACCAGTTTCAGCCCGGTTACACCGGCTAAAATCTAAAACAGATACGCGGGTGCGATACCCTCTTTTATTTCCGAACAGACACTCATACCGTTTCCTTCGGAAATACCCCTTTATACATTTCGGCTGCGCCATATCCTTTTATATCGAACGGCCACTCATGCAAAGGCGGCTTCTCCGCTTTGTTTCAAGGCAGACTTCGGCCATTTTTCCTTTACCTCTTCTTTCCCTCATTTCTCTTGCCGGATAGAGACAGCGATATCGATACGTCGCACACGCCTTTTGCCGGATCTTCGTCCGATAGTATTTTCCACGATGCAGCGTATATGGTTGTTAAACGGTATATCGTTCTTGCCGCTTCAACCCCAAACAGCCGATACACTTTCTCGCCTGATGTTCTTCCCGCCCACCTGCCGGAACGGGAGCGGTCTTGTGTCGGTGGACGGACAGGTCTTTCATGTTTCCGAGTCCGCTGCGGATTGTTTCGCCTCGACTTTTTCGCGACCGCTTTCTATTTGAAGTCGCCATATCGTTTTTCGTTGCAAAGTTAGTATGCAGACGGGCGCGACCCGATGGTCTTGACCAATGGCGTATCGCACAAATCTTCCTTTATCGGGCCTGCGGTTTGGGGCTTCGCCTCCAAAATAAAGAGTATTTATGCGCTATCCTTGGTGCAGCCCTTTACTGCACCTACTTTTATGCACCGTAAAACTGATTTATTAACTTCAAAAAGCAATCGCAATGAAAAAGATCGAGAACAATTTCGCAGTAACCGGATTCGTGGCAAAAGATGCCGAAGTCCGTCAGTTCACCACCACAAGTGTCGCACGTTTCCCGCTGGCAGTGGCCCGTCAGGAGAAGAACGGCGAAGATACCAAGCGTATATCCGCTTTCATGAACATTGAAGCGTGGCGCAAGAACGAGAATACCGGGTCGTTCGTAAGTATTCGATAAACTCCCTCGTATATTGGGTAACGTATGTTCATAATGTCGTTTATTCATTTTATCGTTCTATGATTTATTGTTACATCAATTCAACCCAAAGATGTGCGGGTTCTATAGTAATTGATATTATCCCTACTAATGGAGCGGATAAAAGGAAGTTTTTCCCCTTTGCCCCTTATTTTCCTGTGACAAATGTGATAAAGCGATATTTTTATCCCTACTTTCCCGCCATAATTGGTATAAAAGGGTATTCTTTCCCTTATTTTCCCTATTTATCGGGGATAATGAAGATAAAAACGGCACTTTATTCCCTATTTTCCCGTCTTGATTGGCATAAAACGGTAGTTTTCCCGTGTTTAGGCGAGATTTACGAAGGTATCAGGAGTCTTTCTTGGGAGATTCCGGTGACGTAACGGATAATATCTTGCCCTTGGATAACAGATTGTCAGGTAACAATTCGGCCAGATCCATCGAGTAGTCATCGTCATAATCATGTATATGTTCAAGGAAGTAGATCAGCCACGTGCGGAAGTCAGCCCCGGCAGCCTTGCAGCAGCCGAAGAACGAGTAGAGCACCGCCGCATCTTCAGCGGCATCATTATTGCCACAGAACAGGTAATTACGTCTGCCGCACGCGACAGGCCGCACTTTATTTTCTATCTCGTTATTATCCGGTCTGTAACGACCGTCCAGATGGTACCTGGAGAGTTTGTCGAACCTTCCGTATGTATATTTTATGGCTTTTCCGATCGGACTGTCTTTCATTACTTTGGGATATTCATTGACCAGCCATTTCTCGAAGCGCACAAGTATGGGATATGCAAGACGTGCCCTAAGTTCAGCCCTCTGTTCGTAAGTCAGGCGTTCATCGTCAGCCTTACGCTCCACGTCATAAAGCAACTGTATCTGTGCGAGCGCATAGTCGGCACGCTGCATGTCATTCTTTCTTGCCTCCCAAAAATGTCTGCGTGCATGGGCCCAACAGCCAAGAAGGATAATACCTTTCTTGGCGTCCAGCATCTCGTACCTTTCGTATCCGTCCGTCTGTATGGCTCCCCGGAACTTGCCGAAGAGTTTCAGCACCACCTTTCCACTTCGGGAACCCTTGTCATAGTAAAAGAACTGACGTCCGGTCATGACACTGCGCACAAGCCAGATATAACCTTTGACCGTCTTGTGTCTCTCGTCATTCATCACGGGGATTGTCGTTTCATCCGACTGTATGTAGTCAGTCTGCATCACCAGCTCCCATAATCGGAAGTAAAGGGGCCTTAGCAAATCCGCCACATCCTTGAACCAGTCGTTGACCGTTGACGCGGGGAGATGTACCCCCACACGTTTGAACTGTTCCAGTTGCCTGTGGAACGGTATGTGATCCACATATTTCCCTATCATCATGTCTGCCAGCAATGAGGCAGAGGCATAGCTCTTTGCTATTGGCATGACGGGAAGCGGGCCGGTCTTGAACTCGTTTGTACCCTTCCGTTTGGCTGTATGGCGCACTATCCTGCGGATATAGAACTTCTCGGGCTCGTGCATAAGGATCTCGGTCACTTCCTCTCCGGGAAGGAGCGTCCACTCTTCCGGATTATACCCTTCGGGATATATATGGACCACCTCACGCTCAAGATTCTCCGGAAGGGATTTTCTCGCAGGATGCTGCTTCCCCGCTTTTTTACGGGCGATGATCGCTTCTCTGGTAGCCTTCAACTCCTTTTCTGCTTCTTCTGCGGCTTCAGCCTCCTGGGGAAGCATGTCAAAGCCTTCAAAATCCAGCCAGCGGTCCTGGGCGTCAGGCTTTATGAACTTTTCCGCCTTCTTACCGTACAACTGCCGTTCAAGATAGGATACACGTTGCTCCAGACTGTTGATTTTTGCTTCCTTTTGGGCGATTATGGCATCCTTGTCAGACAATAAAGCCTCATACACCTCTTTGTCCGCAGCTTTAAGGGGCTGCGTGGACACCATCTCCTTCAACCGGCTGTTTTCTCTATACAGACAGTCGCATTTGTGCATGAGATCCTTTATCAGTAATTCCTTATCGGTTGGCATAATCGTTTAAATATGATGCTAAGATACTAAAAAACAGCCGGAATACGGCATTGTATATGTTATAATTTGTTACAACTACAACCCATGGAAACCACTCCTTTTATAACGCCTGACCTTGCTGCCGTCCATTCCTTGAACCATCATCACAAGGTCATTCCAGAAGGTTTCAATCGCTTTAATCCGACCTTCCTCCGTATTTATGACCGGCAGATGGAAGTGCCCATGTTCCAGCCTCATATGGTATATCACCAGACCACCATATTCCATATGGAGGATTTTCATACAGGTACAATTCGCATTGATAAAAATGAAAGCGTCACCGTCCCGTACATTCTTTCCCATCTGGTTGGTCACGATGCCGCTAAGCGTATAAAAACTCTTACGCATGTCTGTCGGATACGGGTAAAGATAATATCTGTTGGATTCATTCAAAGAAAACATAGGCTAACGGTTTGAATTCAAAAATATCAGGGTTTGCAATACCTCCGGTGACAAAGGGCTGTTCAAGCGGACTGTGACGCCATTGGGATAGGAGATCTCACATAGCGGCTGGGGAATTGGCGACGGGCTGACCGGAGGGGCAGACAGCAGGGATTTCTCCTTATGGGGAAGACTGACCTGGCCCTTACTGTTTACCTTTACCGGGATAAAGCCGCCTTTGCGCAACAGCTTGGAACGCCACTCGTAGAAACGTTTGGGACGAATACATTCATTCGAACAAAAATCCATAACTGACAGTCCGCTCGACTTGAAACGGGAATAAATAGATTCAAAATCTTCCATGGTCCATTGATGTGACATAACAATTGAGCTTTTTTACTTTGATTACAAAAGTAATATCACATTTTTAGAATGAAAGGGGGAGTTTATCGAATGCTTACGGTCGTTCGACCAGCTCACCAAGGGCACGCTGCTTACCGTGGAGGGCTATTTTAAACCCGAAGAATGGACCGACAAAGACGGCGTGCTGCACAACCGCATCGTGACGGTTGCAGTCAAATTTTATCCGGCTGTCGATAAAGAGGAGGAAGTTCCTGCGGAACCGGCAAAGAAACCGAAGAAGGGCAAGAAGTAATTCCTGCCTTTTTGAGACAAAGCGGCCCGAAGGCCGCTTTTGTTTTGCTCGTTACCGTTCCGGAACGTCTATACTTTTATACTCCTTCATACTCCACACGAAGAGTCCGCCGTCGTCCATTGATTTTCCCGTGCAAAGTTAAGGCGGTCGGGAACCGGCAAGGCGCGGCTTCATTTGAGGTTAACAACCATCAACTCGCAAGCTCGTCAATACTTGTTCAACACAAATGAAATCGTCCATAGGACTATCCGCTTCCTCCTTGCCTTGTTTCCCTTCTGTCCGCCTTGTGGTCCGCACGTAAAATCAAATCCCGCCGGACGAGGGAAACCCTCCGAAGGCAGGGATAAAAAAACAAAAGTCAAACTTAAAATTCAAGACGTATGAAACAGATGATTTGGTCAAGCTATGACCTGTTGGACGAAACGGCAAAAGAATACTATCAAAATTCACAACGGGAAATATTGGACGATGACTGTTACGAGGTCAGCGATGAAGAATGGGCAGAAGAAGTATATCGCTGGCTGGACGACGAACGGAGCAATCTGAATAAAGAAGTGGACGGCATTATTGTCGTGTTCGGCAACTTGGGATTATGGAACGGCCGGAGACAAGGCTATCAAATATTGGGCAGCACCATTGCCGATATTTTGAAATCCCAGTGCGACGATGCAGAATGGTACGGCGACGGCTATAACATTCGCGGACGGATGGGCCATCATGACGGTACGAACTACACCTTGTATCGTATCGCCAAAGACCGTGATGAAGCGGAGCGTATCGCCGATAAGATTTACAACCGTGAAATCGACGAAGAAGGTTTCCGCCGGAGAACACGTTCCCTCTATCCGTATGTAGCCGCCGTGTACGGCTGGAAAACAAGGCAGCGCAAGCCGGACAAGGCCGCATAAAATGCTGTCCACAAAATACCGCAACGCATCCGCCAGAGATGGTTGCGGTATCCTTTATCGAATGGGCGAAACACAGAACCGTCTCCTTTTATAATCAGCTCCATTCCTTTTTATCACTACTCACGGAGCAATATCCGCCTTTTATACCGACCCCGGTCTTTCGTATATCTCCCGTCTTTTCTTCTTTCCATCACCGGTTTGGTTTTACCAGATGCAAAGGTAGGCCGTCGCACTTGATCCGGTGGCTTGAAGTGCATTTCTTGCAAAATTCTTCCTTACCGGGGTAAGAGTAATTTTCCAAGGAAAGCCACCGTATGAAGTTTTCCCGACAGCCGTGTACCGCATCCGTAAAACCCCAAAGCGGTTCAGGAAGAAAGAACCGACAAAAGGGAAAATAAGTATTAACAATTTCAAAAAACTAAGATTATGCCTAATCATGTGACAAACCGTTTAGAAATAAACGCAGACCGGGAAACAGTACAAAAAGTAATGAATTTCTTAAAAGGTAAAACCGATGATGACAATACGCCTTGTTACATCGACTTCAACAACATCATTCCTATGCCTGAAGAACTGTTGATAGAAAAAAGCAGCAGTGGAGATTTGGGTATGAAATACCTTGAAGCAATGCAGTTGAAGCCATTCTATTTTTTATTGGACGATGATGCTTTGAGAACCATTCAATGGATAGAAGGATTGGCGGAAAAGGACAGAAAAGAAGCGCTGCAACTTGGAGCATCGTATTTGGAAAATCGGAAAAAGTACGGTTATCCCACTTGGTACGAGTGGTCTACCGCCACATGGGGTACAAAATGGAATGCCTATCACCAAGACTTTGAAGAGCCGAACATACTTTGGTTCGATACGGCATGGAATGGAGTGCCACTGCTTATCCAAAAACTTTCCGAGATATTTCCGGATGTGGAATTCCATTACGCCTATGCGGACGAAGACTTAGGTTTCAATACGGGAAGAGGAACAGCCCGCAATGGAGAAATCAACATGACGATACCCGAAGGTAGAAGCAACGAAGCCTTTGAAATCATGTTTTTTGTGAAACCGGGAATGGACGAATATTTTGAACTGACGGACGAAGGTTACAAATGGGTTTCCTAAACATTCGGTACAGATAATGACCGGTGCAGGTTCGGGATACATTGACAATGGATGTGTCCTGAATCCTTTTGCCGGAATTCCCCCTTTATATCTTCATGGCTCTTTCCCTTTTATCGAAACGCGGTCCGTTCCCCTTTGTACCGTGACTATCCAGCCGGAAAGTAATCCTTTTATAACATTTTAGCTTCCCCCGTTTTATCCTCCTTACAGCCGTTTCCCAACACTCCATGCCGAAAGCCCGCTTATTTTTTCTGCAAAGTTCGATTGCCGCTTGTCTGTCCTGTCAAGAACCGCTTACGCTTGCTGTCGAAAAATCTTCCTCCCCGACTTTGTTGGAGAGTGTATTTTTCGCAGCCTTCTTGCCTGGACCGACCGTCAATCCTATAGGCAGAAAAATAATCAACCTTTCGGTACAGGATTGTACCAAAGGGAAAAACAAAAAATAGTTCAAACTTAAAATTTAGAGCGTATGACATTTAAAGAATTTATGCAAGAGAACGGTTATGAGTTACAAACAACCTTTTGGGAAGACTTCTCAATAGCGGACAGATTTGGGTTGGCGGCTGTTTTGGACACTTTCAACCGGGCTTTCAGGGAGTGGAAAGGGGACTATAAGTTCTTGACGGAACTGACATTGGTACTTAACCATAAGATATGGCAATACTATGAAAACAGACCGGATATGGCGGTACTTTACAATACTCTTTGGGAACAAGCCGACCAATACGCCAAAGAGAATCTGAAAGGGAACGAGTTAAGCTATTACTGGGAGGTGACGGATTAAATATATAATACCCTCGCATGATATAAAGAAAAAGAGGCAGTTCTAAAAGCCTCTTTTCTTTATAGGTTAACTTCTAATTCTTTTCCACCAGATAAACAAAAATACGCATTCTGGAGCTGGTGTAAGTATTCTATGCGGTGTCCGCTTACCGTATATTCATTAGCATGAGTGGTAATGTAATATACAGTTTGATCATCCCAGTCTTGTGTAATCTCCATTTCATCATTGTCAAATGTATAATCGTCAAGCTGATTAAAACCGCATTGCAAAACCAATTTTTCAGTAAGTAATATTGGCTGAATGTCTCCATTTGTTTTATACGGAGGTTCTCCCCATTTATAAACAACGGATATATTCTCTTTTCTCAACTTAGGATCATAATCCAATGCACAAACCAAAGATGGTTTACCTTTATAAGCAACGTAATTGCCAACTCTCAATTCTTTAATCATAACAATTCTGTATTATCTTTTAGACTAAAAACTTAATCCCTCTTAAATCGCTAATAGATACAAATCTACAAAATAAAATGAAACTTTTACACGTCCTTTATTTTCCCTCTTTTACGGCACTCAGGAATACTTTTGCCGGTTTGAAGGCGGGGATGGAATGAGCTGGAATCACAATAGTTGTGTTCTTTGATATGTTACGGGCCACCTTCTCTGCCCTTTGCTTGATAATGAAGCTACCGAAACCCCGCAGGAACACTTCGTTCCCGGCAATCATCGCATCTTTTACATTCTCCATGAATGCCTCGACCACGGTCATTACGACCTCTTTCTCTATTCCGGTCTGCTGTGCAATCCGGCTAACAATTTCTGCTTTTGTCATATATAAGAATTAAATAGCAATGTACAAAAATGCAACTTTTTTTGGATAAGTCAAATCTTTGGCCCACCTTTGCGGCGAAATAACGCAAAGGACATTTTATAATCCTCATCGGAGGGCTATGGAAGCCGGATAAGATGACTGGGTAAAACCATCGTCTTATCCGGCTTCCGTCGTTTTCTGCCGGAAGTAAACCATATAATATAAAATACAAAGACGTATGAAAGAAAAAGTGATTGATTTTGGGAATGAGAGAGTTTCCGTTCTGTTTAAGAAACTGTTTTTCCCCACTCTGTTGGGAATGTTGAGTATGTCGGCGGTAACGACTATCGACGGGATTTTCGTGGGACACGGCGTGGGCAGCGACGGGATTGCAGCTGTAAATATCTGCGTCCCTCTACTGATGTCACTCATGGGTGTTGGACTGATGATGGGGGCAGGTTGTTCCGTAATCGCTTCCATTTACTTGTCGAAAGGAAAAACCGTTTTGGCACGTGCGACCATCACCCAAGCCATGCTTTTCGTGACGCTCATATCCGTAACCGTCGGAGGATTCATTCTGGCGTTTCCCGAAGAAACCGCCCGTATGCTTGGCTCGTCGGAGCATTTGCTGCCGCTGGTTGTCGATTATCTGGTCTGGTTTTCCCCGTCTCTGCTGTTCGAGTTGTGGATTGCCGTCGCCTTGTTTGCCATGCGCCTGGACGGCGCTCCGAAACTCGCCATGTGGTGCAGCATCATAGCCGCAGCGGTGAATGTCGTTCTCGACTGGCTGTTCATCTTCCCGCTGGGCTGGGGAGTGATGGGGGCGGCATTTGCTACCTCCCTGAGTTGTTTGGCCGGGGCAACGGTGACGATGGGTTACTTGTTGTTCTATGCCCGTGACACTCGTTTGCATTCTCTCCGTCCGGGTAGAAAAAGGATTTTATTCTTCTTCCATGATATAGGAATGCAGTGCAAGATAGGCTCATCCGCCTTGTTAGGCGAATTGACAATGGCGATATTGCTGTTCATCGGCAACCAGGTATTCATGCGCCATTTGGGAGATGACGGAGTAGGTGCTTTCGGAGTAAGCTGTTATTATCTCCCGTTCGTCTTCATGATAGGTAACGCCATTGCCCAATCTGCCCAGCCTATTATCAGTTACAATTTCGGCACAGGAAGCACGGAAAGAGTTCGTTCCGCCTTACGCGTTTCCGTGTTTGCGGCATTAGTTTGCGGAGTCATTTCTACTGCCGCCTTTATCCTGTTTCCTGAATTGCTTGTCGGACTATTCTTGCGCATTGACAATACTGCCGCACGCATAGCGATAGAAGGATTCCCTTATTATGGCACGGGATTCATCTTCTTTATTTTGAATCTCTCCATTATTGGATATTATCAGAGCATGGAACGGATAAAGCCGGCCATAACATTTGCAGTCTTACGTGGATTTGTTTTTCTGGTTCCGTGCTTCATGGTATTACCTGCCATAATGGGAGTAAAAGGAATTTGGCTCGCCTTACCGTTGTCTGAAATTCTGACGACTTTAGTGATTGTCGTTACATTTTGGATATATTCCCGGCAACGTGCCATAATTTGCAGGCAATTTTTTCGGATTTAGGTTCCATGTAAAATGCCGCTGTTAAAAAAGTTTAAAGATTGGTAGCGGCATTCTGAGCAGTTATCTGGAATAAAAATTCCGCCAAATGCATGATGTATTAATAAACATTAATGGAACATAAACGATAATTCGTTATCAAAACTGTACATTTGTATAACATATTATATACATATAACAATAAATATATTATAATTTATGGATAAATACATCATTGGCGAGAACGCTGGTAAAGTTTGGCGTTTATTGAATAGTGACCATCTCCGTAAATGGGAATTTTCAGAGATAAAGAAAATTACAGGGATGGATGATGCCGAGTTGGGTAGTGCTATTGGCTGGTTGGCCCGTGAAGATAAGGTACAATTCGAACTTGAACATCATAACAGTAAGGACGAAAAGGCATACTTGTATCTTATGTTGAATGTATATATTTGACTCCTTCCTATAATGCTGAAAAAAGAAAGAAACCATGCTGATGAAAAACATGATTTCTTTCTTTTCGTTTGGTATAGAACACAATGACGGGACACTTCCATCAATGAGAGACCGAGTTGGAGAAGACATTGATGACGACCACTCCGGCAATAATCAGGACCAGCCCGATGATGGCAGCCAGGTCGAGGTGCTGTTTGAAAACGAAAAAGCCGATAAGCGCGATAAGAATGATACCCACTCCCGACCAAATGGCGTAAGCTATGCCTACCGGAATGCTCTTCAGTACGACACTCAAGCAATAGAAAGCCGCCGCGTACCCCAGAACGGTCAATACGGACGGAACGAGTTTGGTAAACTGTTCGCTCTGTTTCAAGAAAGAAGTGGCTACAGTTTCAAAAACGATAGCCAAAAACAAGATAAGGTAAGTTTTCATTTATCTACATTCATCTTTTGATTTATACGAATCATATTCCGACTCCTGGCACGAAAGAACCGGCGAGACAATGCCGTCGTTGTCTCATACGTGTTACTGGTCGCGCCGGTAGTCGCTCTTGCTAAAACCGCCGAACACCGCTTTCAGAAGTTTACCCACTACCCAGAACACAACGATTATCAATATTACTTCCATACTACGTTTTTATTTAATCTGTATTAATAAATTAAACATCTGCTGTTTGTTACCAAGAGTGCGAATCCGTTTCAACCTCGTTTTCCGACAGTTAAACCGTTTATAAGCGGTAGTTGCCGCCACCCTTTTCGTTTTACGGGTTATTCTTCCGCCGGACTGTCGTCCTTTTTCTTTTTCCGGGTTCCCAAGGGGCCGCTGAATTTCCCCCTGTTGAGTTTTACCCCATGCCTGTGGAGCACGCTGAACACCGAACTTCGGCTGCTGTACCCGCTTACCGCCATGATGTCCTCAAACGAATGGCCGTTGACATACATGTCAACGATAGTATTTTCCTTGTCGGCCTTGTCCATAGCCTTCATCGTTTTCTTCGGAATCTTCGCTTTCTGTTGCAGGTTCAAGACACGTGCGGACGAATATCGCAGTATCGCCACCTCTTCGGGAAGCGCCCCGAACATCTCCAGCACATCGGCAACCGTCGTTTCGGGAAACAGTTTACCCCGTGAGTCGATCCGGTCATGGATGGATATGATGCGTACCACCTTGATACGGCACAACTCAATGAAGGCCGACAGTTCGCGCGACCCTCGGAGGGCATTGCTGAATTTGGCCACCACTACCTCGTCGCCCCTTTCGAGGCCCGCCACAAGCTGTTTCCATTTAGGCCGTAGCGCCTCGCTTTCGACCGGTTCCTCTATCACTTGTACACAGCCGTACTCCTGCATCCATTCTTTGTCAGCCTCGAACCCGTCGTAACGATCCGCCTTAAATATGTAACCTACTTTTGCCATCTAATTGTACACTTCTATGATAACAAGTACAAATATAACAGTTTTATTTTAAACTAAACCATACTTTGAGTGGAAAATCGAAGAAAGCACTTGGATTTTCCCGTTTTCTTCACTTGTTTTCATTGAAAATCAAACTATTAAGTACAATGTTAAAAATAGCTTATAAAACAAATTTCAACACTTGCCATCTTGAAAATAATACTTAGATTTGCGCTGTAAAATTCAAAATTGAACAATGAATAATAGAAAATCATACTTAAAAATCATACTTTCCATTGCTGGACTTTCTGCCGCTTCAATTGCCGTTTTCACATTCCCGTCATGCGACGGTCCGAACGGCAAATCACTGGCGGAACCCCAAGACACGCCTGCCGGTCTGTACAGAGAGTACCTCTCCGAGATACGCAAGTCCCAAGAACTTTCCTTTGAAGAGCTGACCGTATGTATCGGGGAATGGCAAACCTTGAAAGATTCCGTGGCTGCAGCCATTCGGCGGGACACGGCCCGTCAGACCCATTCCGGCACACGGGAAGAATGTCGTCTGTTACACGATTCCATTTGCTCGGAACTTTCCCGGTTGACCCTGTCGAAACCGCGCACCTACAAGGAAGTGTTGAGCCTGAAAGAGCGGTTCTCTCCCTATGCCGGAGACGTGGAACTGCACCGTTCCGCCGAGGAGATCCGTCCGTTTTTCGCAGCACTGGATAAACGGCCTGCCTACCGTGGCAACAAGGAGCAAACGCTGTCGGCATATCGTAAGTTGCTTGCCGGAACCCTGAACGACGGCATACACGACAGTCGTGACCTCAAGAGATTCATCGAGAAAGAAGACGCCGTTTTTCGCGCTTTTCTGTCCGGTCTGCACGATTCCGGCAGTGCAAACATGGCCGACATTACCTGCGACACGGAGAAGTGCTGTTCCGAGGTGTTTCTCGCCGCCGGACGCAAAGAGATTACCTACAAGGAGGCCCTGATATACATGGCCCTGCGTGCCGACCGCCGACTGATACAGAACGTGCGTACCTGTCTCGACGACATACATCGGGGCGAAGTCGCAACACCCGAACAGGCACACGCCTACATTTGGATGATACTCCAGCCCTACGCTTCCTTGGACGGCCTCTGTATGACGCTTCTCTCTCCGGAGGATAAGAAAGCCCTCGACCGGATTGCGACCGAGACACCCGGCGCTTTCGAGACACTGCGTAAAATCCTGCCGTCGGAAAGAAACCGGTTGGACGAGCTGCCCGGTATGCTCATGGAGATATTCATCGCCTCTTTGTAAAAGCCTGTTCACAAAATAAACGATATATGATTATGTTACGACACTTTTTGGATGACTTTATGTCGTTCGTACCCCTGCAAATGCCGCAGCTTCTCAATGTGGCGACAATGGAGGAACCGCAGTTTTACGGCGACTACGTTCTGCTCACGTTCCCGTTGCGGGACCCCTATGATTTGGAGGAGGTCATGGACATATTCGAGGACGACATGGAGCTGATCACGCTCTACCACCATGTGCCGGTCGGATTGGAAAAATCCGGTCATAGCACCTGTGCCTACTCCAATCCCGCTTTCGGACAAATGTTCAAGATGAACGCCCGGACAGACGCAGACGGTAAGGTAAACCGCGTCATCGCGACCGTTTACGATTCGTTGGAACTGATGTACGGCGACCTGTCTCTCGACTTGAAACTCCACACCGGAAACGGCAGCTTCAAGTACAAGAAGGAGCTGGAAGACGTGCTGTTGGATTTCATGTAAAACAGTTCCTATGCGAAACACGATATATCGCCAGATGATTTTCTGCATCGACACATACCGCACATGGATAGAGGTGGCCGATGACAACCTCTACAAGGAGCACGTCATTCCGAGGAACAACCGGACCGATTTCCTGGTTTCCCGCACGCTGGTACTGCGTGCTTGCAAACCGCATGGCACATACGACCGGGGCATGACGTGGACGATTCCGGAGCATGATCTGGACGCGGCACTGGCTACATACCGCAAGCAGAACGGCATATTCAAGTCCCGGATGAAGAAAGGCGCATCGTCCCTGACAGCTGAAGACACCGAGAACATTATCCGCTTGGCCACCCACGGGATTGTCCGCTTGGAACTCGTGGTACGGCCCGTTCACATACCTTCAAAACCCTATTACCTGTTATGACTTGGATTATATTACAGTTTGTGTTTCTTGCAATGCCTGTCGTCCTTCCGGCACTGTTGTACAGGAGCAGACGTTACTTCATGGCAAAATTCTACGATAAAATGATATGGAGCGAAAAGGCCCGCAGGTTGTACACCCATGTGCTGCTTATCGTATTGCTCCTCTTCCATTATGTCTATACGAGCGGACACCCCGGCGAGTTCGGTGTTGTGCCATCCACCATTGTGTGTGCCGCATGGGCCTCTTTCCGGCGGGCGGACCGATGGATGCGCTGTTTGCTCGACCGGCCGAAACGTTTCGTCTGGTTTGCGCTCTTGGCATTGGTCATCGGCTTCGTGCCGCATCTGTACACGATGTCCGTAACCATCGCCTTTATTCTTTTGGCTGCCCTGTTCTACCCGTCGGCAAGGGTCATGTCCGAAAGGACAGACATGCGCAAATTCCTCGAATGGCTGGAATATCCCGGAGCATTAGCCGACAGTTATCATAGTATCATCACGCAAGACTGCCATGATAATGCGGATAATGGCAGTCCATACAATCCGCACGATATGAATCATCAAAAACAGAACGAAAATGAGAAATAGAAATGAAGCACCCGCCACCATACTGGCCAACACGGAAGTGTTCGACTATCTGAAAGAAAAAGTCGGCGAGCGGAAAACAAGAACAGAAGCCTACTGCGACCTGTTGGATAAATCGCTGGCAGGTTTCGTCTCCCCGTTTTTAAGGAAACAAGACTACGACCTCGGTCCCTGCCAGTGCCATGTGACCGTTTCCGACCTTGCATCCGAGTGGCATTGGCACCGCGCCACCGTCCGCTCGTTTCTGGACACGCTCGAAGCATTCGGGCAGTTGGAACGTATCCGGCTGGCGAAAAGCGTCATCATTACCATGCACCTGCGAATCGGCACGCCTGACATGCCGGACAGTGGGCAGAAAGAAACGGACTTTGCCACAAGAATACAAGGAATATTGTACGATTGGGTGATTGGCAAAGCAACTTCTTTCGATGTCGGCAAATCATGCGGACAAATCATGCGTCAGACCTTGGCGGAGATAACCGGACAGGACAGCCGGGCCTATCCGGACAACCATTCCGGCACGACATCCGTGCATACCCTCCGATCAGAAGAACAATTGCGTGAGACCGTTTTGGAGTGTATCGCCCATGCCGCCCTATGGCGGGTTCTGCGCAAGTCGAGATTCGACGACGGCTCACCGCTCGTGCAGTTCTTCCGGTCCGATCTCGGTGGGGAATGGGCGGCGTTCATCGAAGCCTCGAAAGAGCTTGCAGAGCTTGTTATCG
>OLSM01000419.1_pt1 | contig 42086 bp, 58 predicted proteins | sample 1672721 | NCBI WGS metagenome assembly OLSM01 (sample SAMEA3136717, study PRJEB25190) | human gut metagenome
TAGAGCACTTGACTTTTAATCAAGTTGTCCGGGGTTCGAATCCCCGATGCTTCACGCTCTATGACCTCATATGAGTCGTATGATTCATATGAGGTCTTTTTCATAGATTTTTCTGATTGATTTCAGAACAGACGGCTGATTAGTTACAAATTTTGGCGAAAAAACTCAAATAAATTTGACAAGGCAACTTTCTGACGATAAACTGGGATTAGGGAAAGAAGGAGAGAGGATATGAGGAGAATCTACAGAAAGATGAGGGTTGCACTTCTGAGTTTCTGCGTTTTGACTGCGGTTCTGTCAACAGGGTGTTCGGCAGAGGAAACAGGGCAGAGCGAGATTTCAGAGGAAGTCTACCAGTTGGGGAATCAGGAAATACAGATTGATTTGTCAGATAGGTTCGAGTGTACGAAGCAGAGTGCCCGTGAGATTGTTCTGGATGGAAAAGTGGGAGAAATCAAGATGGAATATTTGGGAGAAGGGATTTCTTCAGAAAGTTTTCCAAAATCAGAGCAGGAATGTGCGGCGCTTTATGAAGATGTTATTGGCGGCACATCCTATCAGATCGAAGAATTTCAGTCCTATGATAATGAGGGACTTTACTATGCGACAATCCGTTATGATCTTGAGAATGAGATCCGCTACTTGATCGCTTCCGGTAAATTCGGGGCAGATTACGGATGCCAGGTTTTTGCTGTTTTAAATACGGGAAACAGAGAGACGGCGGAAGAAATACAGAATGCTATTTACAATGTAAAGGTATTCTCAGAATAGAGTGCGGGAGAAATCCAAGACAAGGAATAAAACAGAGATAAGACACAAGAATGGCTGCCCTTACTAAGGGGCAGCATTTTTTAACAATGGTGACGAGCTAAAGTCCGATTTGTCAATAATATTGGTGCTCGTTTACAATTCCGGAATGTGTCTGGGCATTTTCCGGTAAATACAGGAGGTTCGTATGACACTATATGAAAAATTAAGCGGTTATGCACAATCAGATTACTACGGCTTTCATATGCCGGGACACAAGAGAAATAAAATGATTATGGAAGAGGAGTTTCCATTTCATATAGATATTACAGAAATTGAGGGATTTGATGATCTACATCATTGCGAAGGAATACTTATGGAAGCGCAGCAGAGGGCGGCAGCCGTCTATGGTACGGAAGAGACAAGATTTCTTATCAATGGAAGCACTGTAGGGATTCTGAGCGCTCTGGCGGGATGCACTAGAAGAGGAGATGAAGTTCTGATTGCCAGGAACTGTCATAAATCTGTCTACCATGCTGCTGAAATGTTTGGACTCAAGCCGGTCTACATTTACCCAAGGAAAGAAGACGGAGATTCGGTGCTAAGTGGTCAGATCAGAGCGGGGGATGTAGAGGAGATGATCACGGAACACCCGGGAATCCGGGCGGTTATGATAGTTTCTCCGTCCTATGACGGAGTAGTCTCGGACATCCGGGCGATTGCTGAGATAGCGCACCACCATGAGATTCCGTTGATTGTGGACGAGGCTCATGGAGCACATTTCGGATTTGACGACTATTTTCCGGAAAATGCGAATAGACTAGGAGCAGATATTGTTATACACAGTGTACACAAGACACTTCCGGCGCTGACACAGACCGCTCTTCTTCATATGAACGGAACACTGGCGGATCGGAAGCGGGTGAGACACTACCTTCACATGTTACAGTCAAGCAGTCCTTCTTATGTTTTGATGGCAGGCATTGACGCTTGTGTTCATCTTCTGGAGACAAGGGCGCAGGAAATTTTTACGCAGTATGTGGACAATCTGGGGTTGCTCAGAAAAAGTCTTAAAAGGATGGAACATTTGCGCCTATGTGAGCCAAAGCAAATACGAAGTTATGACAGATCGAAGATTGTGATTGCCACAGATGGGACGAGTCTGTCAAGTAGAGAACTTTCCAGAAGACTGCTTACGGATTATCATTTGCAGATGGAAATGACGTCGGGAAGCTACGTCTTGGCGATGACGTCCGTGGCAGATACCAAGGAGGGATTTCAGAGATTGGAAAAAGCCGTTCTGGAGATTGACAAACAGATTGAAACCTGTCAGGATAGTAAAAAGATTCAGACGCAGCTTCCGCCAGTGGAGCAAAATTATCTTCCATGCGAGATGGGGGACATTCCTGAAGAACAGAAGAAAAGTGTAAGTTTTGAGGACTGTGCGGGCCTGGTTGCTCTGGAATATGCATATCTTTATCCTCCGGGGAGCCCGATACTTGTTCCGGGTGAGCGGATCCCAATGGAGGCGGCTCGGATTCTTTGTCAATATCGTGATATGGGCTTCTCTATTGAAGGGACGATTGAGGAAAACAGAATAGGAGTGTGGATAAATGGGTAAGATTTTCTATTTGATGGGGAAAAGTTCATCGGGAAAAGATACCATATTTAAAGAACTGAAGAAAAGGATGACATTTCTTCATACAGTTACGATTTATACGACGAGACCCATGCGGGAGCAGGAAAGGGATGGAGAAGAGTACTTTTTTGTGGGGGAGGAAACGCTTGAGAATTTTCAGAGGGCGGGCAGAGTGATTGAGCTTCGGGAGTATGATACTGTACACGGAATCTGGAAATATTTTACGGCGGATGACGGAAGAATCCGCTTAAACGAAGAGGATTACCTGATGATCGGTACGCTGGAGTCTTATGAAAAGCTGTGTGGATATTTTGGACAGAAACGGATTGTACCTATTTATGTGGAGGTAGAGGATGGAGAGCGGCTGTCTCGGGCACTTATGAGGGAGCGGCTTCAGGAGGAACCAAAGTATGCGGAAATGTGCAGAAGATTTCTGGCAGATACAATAGATTTCAGCGAAGTGAATCTAAAACGATGTGGGATAGACAGACGTTTTCAAAATGTGGTGCTGGAAGAGTGCATTCAAGAAATAATGCTATATATTCAGAATTATTTGTGATATAATTATATTGGATTAGATTTACCAGAATCGGGGATTGACATAGAATAAAGAAGGTGAAAATAATGACGGGATTTAAAGATGTTGTTGGACGTAAGGATTTAGTATCCTATATTCAGAAAGCCGTTACTCAGAAACAGATTTCTCACGCCTATATTTTAAATGGGGAGCGCGGATCCGGGAAAAAGATGTTTGCACAATTATTTGCGATGACGCTTCAGTGCGAACGCGGAGGGGCGGAGCCTTGTAATGAATGTCATTCCTGCCGTCAGGCGCTTTCTGGCAATCATCCGGATATCATCCGGGTGGTGCATGAGAAGCCGAATACAATCAGCGTAGAAGAGGTGCGTGTGCAGATCAATAATGATATTATGATCCGGCCGTACAATGGAAAATATAAGATCTACATTGTACCGGATGCGGACATGATGACGGTACAGGCACAGAATGCATTGCTCAAGACGATTGAGGAACCGCCGGAGTATGCGGTGATTTTTCTTCTTACGGAAAATGCAGAAAGTCTTTTGCCTACGATTTTGTCCAGATGTGTTATGCTAAAGATCAAAAATGTAAAAGATGCGCTCATAAAGAAGTATCTGATGGAGCAGATGCAGATACCGGATTACAAAGCGGATGTCTGCACCGCCTTTGCCCAGGGTAATATGGGAAGGGCAATTATGCTGGCTACATCGGAGCATTTTAATGAGATCAAGGAAGAGACGCTCCAGATGATGAAGTATATCAAGGACATGGAGCTTCCGGAGCTTTTAAAGGCGCTCAAGAGTCTTTCCTCTTATAAAGTGGAAGTGGATGATATTCTGGACCTGATCAGTGTATGGTACCGGGACGTTTTGCTTTATAAGGCAACGAAGGATATCAATGGCGTGATTTTCTCGGATCAGATGAAATATATCAAAGAAAGTGCCAATACAAGCTCTTACGAAGGGATCGAGACAATCCTTAAGGCACTGGAAAAGGCGAAGACAAGGCTGAAAGCAAATGTCAACTTTGAGCTGGTGATGGAGCTTTTGCTATTGACGATAAAGGAGAACTAGAATATGACAAGAATTATAGGAGTCCGGTTCCGACCGGCCGGAAAGATTTATTACTTTGCTCCTGGTAAATTTCATATAAAGAAGGGACAGCAGGTGATTGTCGAAACGGCGCGGGGGATTGAGTTTGGACATGTAGTGATGGGTCCGAAAGAAGTGGAGGAAGACCAGATCACGCAGCCGTTAAAGTCAGTGATCCGCCTTGCGAATAACGAGGACAGAAAGATCGAAGAACGTAACCGTGAAAAAGAGAAAGAAGCGTTCCAAATCTGCCTGGAGAAGATTCGCAAACATAAGCTGGAGATGAAATTGATTGATGCGGAATATACATTTGACAATAATAAAGTACTGTTTTATTTTACGGCAGACGGAAGAATTGACTTTCGGGAGCTTGTAAAAGATCTGGCAGCGGTGTTCAGGACAAGGATTGAGCTCAGGCAGATCGGAGTTCGTGATGAAACGAAACTGCGGGGGGGCATCGGTATCTGCGGAAGGGAGCTCTGTTGCCACACCTATCTTTCGGAGTTTGCGCCAGTTTCCATCAAAATGGCGAAAGAGCAGAATCTGTCTCTAAATCCGACCAAGATTTCCGGTGTGTGTGGAAGACTGATGTGTTGTCTGACAAATGAGCAGGAGACATATGAGAAGCTTAACAGCAGGCTGCCGTCCACAGGCGATACGGTGACAACACCAGAAGGACTGCGGGGAGAAGTGCAGAGTTTAAGTGTATTGAGGCAGCTAGTCAAGGTAGTTGTGACACTGGAAAACGACGAGAAAGAGATACGCGAGTATAAGGCTTCTGAGCTGAAATTCAAGTCACGCAGAAAGAAAAATGATATGCGCCTTTCCAAAGAGGAAATGAAAGAGCTTGTAGCACTTGAGAAAAATGAAGGAGCGTCGAAATTGGACAATGTGTAAGTTAAAAGATGGGGAGCGCCTGGATGATCTGCAGACTCATGGGTATGAGATTATTCAGCATCCGGGAAAGTTCTGTTTTGGAATGGATGCTGTGCTTTTAGCCAGCTACGCAAAGGTTAAAAGGGGCGAGCGTGCTCTGGACATCGGCACCGGGACAGGGATCATTCCCATTTTGATGACAGTCAAGACGGACGGAGAGGAATTTACAGGTTTGGAAATCCAGGAGGAAAGCGCGGATATGGCCAGAAGAAGTGTCGTTCACAACCATCTGGAAGACAAAATTACGATAAAGACAGGTGATATTAAAGAAGCGGCAGACTACTTTCCGGCTGCTTCTTTTGACGTCATCACAACAAATCCACCCTATATGATCGGGCAGCATGGGATTCAGAATGTCAACAGTGCCAAGACGATCGCCAGACATGAGGTACTCTGTACTTTGGATGATATTTTGCGAGAGAGCGCAAGACTTCTGACATTCCATGGGAGATTCTATATGGTACATAGACCGTTTCGTCTGGCAGAGATTTTTACAAAGATGACAAGTTATGGGATTGAGCCGAAGAGAATCCGCTTTGTCCATCCTTATGTGGATAAGGAGCCCAATATGGTTCTGATCGAGGGGAGTAATAAGGGCAGATCACGGATGCAGGTGGATCCTCCACTGATTGTCTATGAAAAGGATGGAAGTTATACCGGGGAGCTTCTCGCCAACTATGGGATGGGAAGGGCAGGAGAAAAGTAAAGGAGGAACTATGGCAGGAACATTATATTTGTGTGCGACTCCGATAGGGAATCTGGAAGATATGACGTTCCGTGTGATCCGGATCTTAAAAGGAGTGGATCTGATTGCGGCGGAAGATACGAGAAACAGTATTAAATTGTTGAATCACTTTGAGATCCGTACACCCATGACAAGTTACCATGAATACAATAAAATCGAAAAAGGGAGAAAATTGGTGGAAAAATTGCAGGAGGGCAAGGATGTTGCGCTCATAACGGATGCCGGCACTCCAGGGATATCAGATCCGGGAGAAGAGCTGGTACGCATGTGTAAGGAAGCAGGCATCGCTGTCACATCGCTTCCGGGGGCGTGTGCCTGCATTACGGCGCTGACTTTGTCCGGAATGTCGACCAGACGGTTTGCTTTTGAGGCATTTTTGCCACAAGATAAGAAGGAACGCCGCCGTATACTGGATGAGGTGTGTACGGAGACTAGGACAATGATTTTCTATGAAGCGCCGCACAGACTGGTAAAGACATTAAGAGAACTGGAGAACACTCTTGGCAGCCACCGGAGAATCACGGTGTGCCGGGAGCTTACAAAGAAGTACGAGACTGTATACAGCGATAGTCTTGGAGGAGCCGTCAGGTATTATGAGGAAGTGCCGCCAAAAGGAGAATGTGTACTCGTCCTGGAGGGAAAGAGTCAGGAGGAAGTGGAGGAGGAACAAAAGAAAGGGTGGATGCCACTTTCTGTGGAAGAGCATCTGCAGATTTATTTAAACCAGGGAATGGATAAAAAGGAGGCTATGAAACGGACCGCAAAAGACAGAGGGGTAAGTAAGCGGGATATCTACCAGGAAATGATCGGGAAAAAAGGTGAGATATGACCCAAAAGAGTTCGGCACCTTGTACAGAATCCCCAAAAATGTTTGTGCAATCATGCACTAGCGTTTTTGACCATTTTTTTTTATACTAATTACATCGAATAAAAACGGTTAAAATTTAGGAGGAAGCACCGATGGCAAGTTTATCATTGAAACATATTAATAAAGTTTATCCAAACGGTTTCGAGGCTGTTAAAGATTTCAACCTTGAAATTGCTGATAAAGAATTTATCATTTTCGTAGGACCTTCAGGATGCGGAAAATCTACAACCCTTCGTATGGTTGCCGGACTGGAAGAGATCACATCCGGAGAACTGAAAATTGGCGACAAAGTAGTAAACGATGTTGAGCCGAAAGACAGAGATATTGCGATGGTATTCCAGAACTACGCTCTGTATCCACATATGACAGTTTATGACAACATGGCATTCGGACTGAAATTAAGAAAAGTTCCGAAACCGGAGATTGACAAGATGGTTCGTGAAGCAGCAAAGATCCTTGATCTTGAGAAACTGCTTGACCGTAAGCCGAAAGCTCTTTCTGGTGGACAGAGACAGCGTGTTGCTATGGGACGTGCGATCGTTCGTAATCCGAAGGTATTCCTTATGGACGAGCCTCTTTCCAACTTGGATGCGAAATTAAGAGGACAGATGCGTATTGAGATCTCCAAATTACATCAGAGACTTGGTACAACAATCATCTACGTAACACATGACCAGACAGAGGCTATGACACTCGGTACAAGAATCGTAGTTATGAATGCTGGTGTTGTTCAGCAGGTAGATACTCCAAGAAAACTGTACGATGAGCCATGCAACCTGTTTGTTGCTGGATTCATTGGATCTCCTCAGATGAACTTCCTGGATGCAAAATGTGAAGTAAATGGAGACAAAGTTTTATTAAATGTAGGTCCGGCTAAGATCGAACTTCCGCCTGCAAAAGCAAAGAAGCTTATCGATGGTGGATATGCTGGAAAGACGGTTGTACTTGGTATTCGTCCGGAAGACGTGCACGATGAGCCGATGTTCATCGCATCTTCTCCGAACACAGTGATCGAAGCTACAATTCGTGTATATGAAATGCTTGGTGCAGAAGTTTACTTACACTTTGATTACGAAGGAGCTACTATGACAGCTCGTGTTGATCCAAGAACAACAGCAAGAAACGGAGATACAGTGAAATTCGCATTTGATGCTGAAAAGATTCACGTATTTGACAAAGAGACAGAGATGACAATCACAAACTAATCTGTTTTAAACATAGGATAGTAGATAGTATGTTGGCTGCCGCGCGGGAATGTACGGCAGCCATTTTATACCAATGCTACTTGTTTATGGAAAATTTACAGAGATAAAGGTTGACATTTTAAGAAAAAATCGTTATATTAATATCTGATAAAAGGGAGTAACTGGCGCTTATATTAAGCGTTACAGGTTCGTCAGTACGGCAGTGATTCTGCCCGGATCGAGTATGAAACGGTGAGACTTTTATTGCATGAGCGTGGTGCAGTAAAAGTCTCTTTTTTTATACTTTACTTTTCTGTATGAATCGCAAATGAAAAAATGGTGAACCCTATAAGAAAGTGGAGGAGGAAAAAATGAAACAGTATTATCAGATGGGATCTGATGAGACCAGGATGCAGATTAACGGCTCTTTGGAGTCGCTTTCCAGTGAGCAGGTGCGGGAACATCAGAAGAAGTACGGACCAAATGAGCTTCAGGAAGAGAAGAAGAAAAGCATCGGGATGATTTTTCTGGAGCAGTACAAGGATTTCCTTGTTATCATTCTGATTATCTCGGCAATCATCTCAGGTTTTCTCGGGGATGCAGAAAGCGCGGCGGTAATCCTGATTGTCATCACAATCAATGCAATTCTTGGAACGGTGCAGACTGTGAAGGCGGAAAAATCTCTGAACAGTCTAAAGAAGCTCTCCGGACCAGAGGCCAAAGTAGAGCGTGATGGAACTGTCATGCAGATCCCGTCCAGGGAAGTGACAGTCGGTGATATTGTCATTCTGGAAGCAGGAGATCAGGTTCCGGCAGATGGAAGGATTATCGAACAGGCAAGTCTCAAAGTAGATGAGAGCGCACTGACAGGAGAAAGCATTCCGGTAGAGAAGAGCATAGACTTGATTGAGGGGGAGGTGCCGCTTGGTGACCGGGTGAACATGGTATTTTCCGGAAGCTTCGTCACATACGGGAGAGGAAAATTTGTTGTTACTGGTATTGGTATGGAGACGGAAGTTGGAAAGATTGCATCCCTCTTAAAGACGACGTCTGAGAAGAGAACACCGCTCCAGGTCAATTTGGATCAGTTTGGTCAGAAACTTTCTATTCTTATTCTGATTCTCTGTGCAATCCTCATGGGAATCAACGTGTGGAGAGGAGAATCCTTCGGAGATGCATTTATGTTTGCGGTTGCGCTTGCGGTTGCGGCAATTCCGGAGGCATTGAGTTCTATTGTAACAATCGTACTTTCTTTTGGTACGCAGAAGATGGCAAGAGAACATGCGATCATCCGAAAACTCCAGGCTGTAGAAGGTCTGGGCAGTGTGTCTGTTATCTGTTCTGATAAGACAGGAACGCTGACACAGAATAAGATGACAGTGGAAGATTATTACATTGCAGGGCATAGAATGTCAAAGGAGGAAGTCTCCACAGAGCAGGACGAGGTCAGAAGGCTGATGCTTGCAAGTATTTTATGCAACGATGCAAAGAATGTAAACGGGCAGGAGATTGGGGATCCGACAGAGACAGCTCTAGTCACCTTTGCAGGAAACTGTGGAATGGATGTGGAAGAGATCCGGCAAAAATATGGAAGAATCTCGGAAGTGCCGTTTGACAGTGACAGAAAGCTCATGTCTACCGTACATGAGACGAGTGAGGGTGTTATCATGTTTGTCAAAGGCGCTGTGGATGTTCTTTCTGGAAGAATGTGCAAAGTACGCAGAAATGGTGAGGAAGAGCCGATCACAGATGAGGACCGGAAGCACATTGCCAGTGTCAATCAGGATTTCTCCAGACAGGGACTTAGAGTTCTCGGATTTGCATATAAGAGACTGGAGACAAAGACAGAGATTGTAGAAGATGATGAAGATGACCTGACATTCCTCGGTCTGATCTCTATGATGGATCCGCCAAGAGAAGAGTCCAAAGCTGCGGTAGCAGAATGTATCCGGGCCGGAATCAAGCCGGTGATGATTACAGGAGACCACAAGGTTACGGCAGCGGCCATTGCAAAGAGGATTGGAATCCTTAAAGATGAATCCGAGGCGTGTGAGGGTGCGGATATTGAGACCATGTCTGACGCTGAACTGAAAGATTTTGTAGAACATATTTCTGTGTATGCCCGTGTTTCACCGGAGCATAAGATCCGAATCGTAAAAGCATGGCAGGAGAAAGGCAATATCGTATCTATGACCGGGGACGGCGTCAACGATGCACCGGCACTGAAGCAGGCAGATGTAGGTGTTGCCATGGGTATTACAGGAACCGAGGTAGCAAAGGATGCTGCATCCATGGTTCTGACGGATGATAACTTTGCCACGATTGTCAAGGCAGTGGAGAACGGAAGAAATGTATACAGAAATATCAAGAGTTCGATTCAGTTCCTGTTATCCGGAAACTTCGGAGCAATCCTTGCGGTTCTGTACGCATCCATCGCTGGTCTTCCGGTTCCGTTCGCTCCTGTTCACCTGTTGTTTATCAATCTGTTGACAGATAGTCTTCCGGCGATTGCCCTTGGACTGGAGCCGCATAGAAAAGACGTTATGGATGAAAAGCCAAGACAGAAAGATGAATCCATTCTGACCAGAGATTTTTTGGCTAAGATTGTGACAGAAGGACTTTCTATTGGCGTAATGACTATGATTGCTTTTATGATTGGGTATACAAGCGAAGGAGCACTGCTCGGAAGTACGATGGCGTTTGGAACACTCTGTACATCCAGACTTTTCCATGGATATAACTGTAAGGCAGACAGGCCGGTGTTGTTTAAGAAAGGGTTCTTTAATAATATTTATCTCCAGGGAGCTTTCCTGATCGGGTTTGTTCTGATTACAGGAGTATTGACAATTCCGGCATTGCATGGCATATTTAGTGTTACAACTCTCAATATAACACAGCTTTTCACGGTTTATGGACTTGCGATATTAAATATTCCGGTGATTCAGTGTTTAAAAGCAATCCGTTTTAAACTCAGATAAAGGGGACTTTATATGGAATTAAACAACGAGAATATGAAAAAAATAAGGCATCTGATCGTATTTACTGCACTGATTATTTTGTGTTTCTGGAAATATACGATTGTATTTCAGGCGGTCAAATTTGTGATCGGGGTTGTGTTTCCTTTCATTCTCGGAGGGGCGATTGCGTTTGTATTCAATGTGCCGATGCATTTCATCGAAAACAGGCTGATCCAGGAAAAGTGGAAAGAAAAATATAAAATAGTCAGGAAAACGGCAAGACCGGTCAGCCTTGTCCTTACCATTATTTTTGTGATCGGAATTGTGGCAGCCGTCCTCTTTGGTGTTCTTCCACAATTAACAGGTACGATTGCCAAATTAGGATACAGTATTCAAACCTTTATTCCTAAAGTACAGGAGTGGGCAAACGACTGGTTCCACAATAATAAGGAAGTGATGGCTTACGTCAATCAATTAGAGTTTAATTGGGATAAGGTCATTGAAGTTGCGGTAGACTGGGTGTCCAACGGTGCAGGTAATATTGTCGAGTCCGGTGTGACCGCAGCGGTAAATATTGTAAGTGGGTTTGCGACGTTTTTTATTGCTTTTGTATTTGCCTGCTATATTCTACTTCAGAAGGAGAAACTTGGGGTGCAGGCGAAAAAGGTTCTGTTTGCTTTTGTACAGAAGGGCAGGGCAGAGGCGGCTATCGAGGTTTGTTCTCTGACATACCGGACATTTTCCAATTTTCTGACAGGACAATGTATGGAGGCAGTAATTCTTGGAACAATGTTTGTAATTGCCATGAGTATATTTAAGATGCCGTATGCATGGCTGATCGGAATTCTGATTGCCTTTACTGCTCTGATCCCGATTTTTGGGGCGTTTATTGGGTGCGCTGTCGGTACGTTTCTGATCTTTATGATTCATCCGATTCAGGCGCTATGGTTTATCGTATTGTTTCTGGTATTGCAGCAGATTGAAGGAAACCTGATCTATCCGCATGTGGTAGGCAACTCGGTGGGACTTCCTTCTATTTGGGTGCTGGCGGCAGTCAGCATTGGCGGCAGTCTGATGGGAGTTGTCGGGATGTTGATTTTCATTCCGATCGTATCGGTTTTATATGCATTGTTTCGGGAAATCGTATATCTGAAATTAAAGAAAAACAATATAAAAATCAAAGATATTCTTCAAAGCGAGAAATAATCCACAGGATTTTCACATATAATGTGGAAAACAAAGTGTAGGAGTCGAAGCGATGTTGAATTCTTTATGGGCGGGGATGATTCTGATTGGGATCATCTTCGCTGCATTTACGGGCAGAATACCGGAGATTACGGACGCTGCCCTGGACTCATCCAAGGAGGCGGTGACACTTTGCATTACGATGATCGGCGTCATGGCATTCTGGATGGGATTGATGGAAATTGCGTCGAAGGCCGGGATGATTGAGAAAGGGGCGAAGATGCTCAAACCATTTGTGAGATTTTTGTTTCCGGAAGTTCCGGAAGGGCATAAAGCGGGCGAACATATTACTACAAACATTATCGCCAACTTCCTCGGCCTTGGATGGGCCGCGACGCCCGCAGGTCTGAAAGCCATGGAGGAGCTTGGAAAACTCAATCATGGAAGCCCTGTGGCGAGTAACGCCATGTGCAACTTTCTCATTTTAAATATTTCTTCCCTCCAATTAATCCCGGTGAATGTCATTGCCTTTCGGAGCCAGTACGGAAGTGTAAATCCGACTGCGATCGTAGGGGCGGGGATTGTGGCGACAGCTATCAGTACAGGAGTGGCGATTATATTCTGTAAGATCATGGATCGAAAAAATACCCGGAGAGCGTAAAGTTCTCCGGGATTTTACTTTTCTTTCTTTGAATTTGTCAGTGTAATAACAGTAGAGAAAACATGACTTTGATCATCGTAGGAAAATTCATAGTTTCCCTCATATTTTTTCACTACACGGAGAACACTTTTCAGTCCGGTACCGTGAATGCCATTTGGAAATTTTTGCGTTTTTAAACGGCCTTTTGTATTTATGGATGGTTTCTGCATACACGAATTTTTCACGGAAAGTAGAAGTAGATTATGAGACTTTGAAAAACCAGCATATATTTCGATAAAAGCATTCGGATAGCCAGTGGCAGCTTCTACTGCATTGTCAAGAAGGTTACAAAAAAGAGAAGTCATGTCATATTCATCCATAAATGACAAGGCCTGCTTTCGTATATCGATATTCAATGTAATATGAAAATGTTCACATTTTTGCAGATAACGGTTGAAAACAGCGTTCAGGAAGTCATTCTCGCAAACGCGCATAGAAACTTTGAGTTGAGAAGAATGAGTAAGACTTTCTATGTAGTCGCTGATTTTTTGATTTTCATGTTCATGATTCAATAAAGAAATTGCATAAAGGTGTTTCTTGATATCGTGAATCACAAGTTTTTGGGCATCTGTTTGTTCGGCCATCATCTGATAAAAATGGACCAGATCGGATTCCTTTTGCATTTGTAGATGCATTTGTGTAAACTCCTCGTTTTTCCGCTGGATGTAGGAGAAGAGAAAGTAGACGAATATATTGACGATTAAAAGCAAAAGACTGCTAAATGCCATTAGGTATCCAAAATGAGAAGGTAATTCAACATAATATCCGATAACTAATAATGTAGAAGTAATTCCAAAACAAAAAAGAGAAATTAAAATAAATGCGATGGTAATATTGGTCGGGATATTAGAAGGCTTTGGTTTATATATACGGGACAGGCCATATAATATAAAGAAATATAATTGTTTGCTTACAACACCTAAGAGTATGAGATTTTGCAGATTGCTATTGGAAGTATATAGGTGAAGTGCGAGCTGATGGAAAGCATTTGAGACTATGAATTCACTTAATCCCATAATGGTAGTTACCATAACCGCATGAAAAAGGGCATAATACCATCGAAGATTGTAGGAAAATAAAATATAAATCCAGTTAATTAAGCAGAATGCAAAAATATTAAGAAGGACATTTTGGGCAAAGGAGAGTAGAAATAAAATCATATAAAGCAGGAAAAGAACACTCCATTGCTTTGCTGCCGAGTGCCTTGGCACAAATAATGAGTCACAATATTGCTTCAAAATGAAAGCTTCTATACAGTAAATGAGAAAATAGAATAGAGAAATCAACATCGTAGTTTCGATCCTTTATTTTGTGCTGTCTAAGTATAATAAATAAGTATTTTTAAATAAGGTATATTTCCTTCGGGTTAAGTAAGCTTGAAATCGATTATCATATAAATAAACTGTGTCGTGAGTAAAATGACACACATATTTAAGATTGATGAGAAAACTTTTATGTGTTTGGAAAAAAGATAATCCATTTAATTTATTCACCCAATCATTTATAGAATGAATAGAACTATAAGAGCCATTAGTTGTATAAACAGTTATTTTATGCTCACGAGCTTCAACAAAAATAATATCGTGGGTATAAGCAGTGTAAACTTCCGATTTTGTTTCGATTGCTATCTGGAGAGATTGAGCATTATAAATGCGAAGCGCATCTTTTAAGTTGCGAAAAAGACGTAATTTATCTGTGGGTTTATTTAAGTACCGAAACACATGAATTTCCATTGCACTATCAAGATATTCCATAAAGGAAGTAACGATAAAAATAATAACACGCGGATTTAATTCCTTTAATTTGGCAGCGGTGGTAATTCCACTCATCCCCGGCATTTCAATATCGAGAAACACAATGTCAGGATGCTGCTGACTTGACAGAAGAGTTTCACCTGAGCAGCAGGGAATAAGAGTGGGACATTTTAATTTGTTTTTTGTGAAATATTCCTGAATATAGGTAGAAAGCTGGTTAATGATATTTTCGTCATCGTCGCATATAAAAATGTTCATAATATCCAAACCTTTCTGTGTTATCTGGATTTATTTTACATAAGTTTTTTTAAATAGCAATCATAAAGCGCAGACATAATAAAATGTTATTTTGCTTACGTTTCCTTTGAGTTTATAGAACATTTCGATTGTTCCAGTCTTTATGGTTTCTTTTAATTAAAAGTTCTATCATATTACGAATTAAGAGGACATCTTCTTTAGCACAGAGTCTCAAGCCGGCAAGAATGTCTTGAGAAATATCATTCGTATGCATATTTCCCAGCAATAGATAATCGGGAGTTACATTTAATAATTCACATATATTTAAGAGAAGTTCCAAACTAGGCTTTTCTCTTCCGTTTTCAACAGAAGATAAATGATTATTGGAAATATTCAGTTTTTCTGCAAGTTCATTTTGCTTAATATTTAGTTCTTTCCTTCTTAGTTTAATTCTTTTCCCGATAGATTTATATTGCACATCCATAATATCACATCCTTGATTTATTTTAACAATTTTAAAGACGAAATCAAAGAATGTATTACAGAATAAATCTGCAATACATTAATAAGTAAAATAAATACCAATTAAATTACATAAAAAATTCTGTTAAAAATTAATTTTTGGAATCATTTACTATAATTTTACCAAAAGAATACAAAAACATGCTTTAGAATCAAAATGTAACATTTTTAGAATAAAATCTGATAGAATAAAATCAGAATTTAAAAGATAATCACAATAATTTTTAGACGAAATAATTTTATAGAAAAATATAGAAGATAATAAAAAATATTTGAGAAGAATATTGTATATTGCGGAAAGAGATTGTGAATACATATATATTTAGCGGAATGATATGCGAGAAGAAAGAATAATTTGTGATAAAAAGAAAAATATACACAATATGAATAAAGGATGAGGTAAAACTTTAATAAAAATGTAAGATTAAAAACGATTAGTGAACACGTGTTTCTAATAAATAGAAATTTATGAAAAGGAGGGAGAACTATGAAAAAAAGGGAAAGAAAACTTTTAGTAAAGCCAATTCCAAAACAGAAACGAGGAGTATGTTTATATGGAGAGGCTAACTCAAACTGCTTTACTAAGTGTGGTTAGAGTGAGGAGGTGCGAATATGAAAAAGATGCTGTACAAAATTATTAAAAGAAATAATTTGTCTAGTGTACCTAGATTATTGTCGACACCAGGAAAGGATAACTAGATTACGGCCAATGATAGTAAAAATTAAAATTTAGAATTTAAAGGGCAATTTCAAGTTGGCGAGTTAAAAGTCTCTATTTTTATAGAATAGATTGCAAGCGAGCTAAACGAAAAATTGCCCTTTCATACCAATTTAGAGGGAAAGCCATGGATGTTAAAAAATTAAATGTTGAAAAAGAATTACTGAATATCTTCGAAGAGGTAGGGATTTATTTCGATAAAAAAGAATTTTATGATGTACCATTACAATTAGACTCGTTACAGTTTGTAGAGGTTATTATTGCATTAGAAGAAAAATTTTTTATTAGAATCATAAATGACTTTAGTGATTTTGAGAAATTGCAGACATTTAGAGACTTTTATAATTTGGTTAAATTGTATTTTTAATAACTATTTAAAATAGGGAGAAATATGAAAATAGCAGTTATAGATAGTGGAGTTAATGGAGATAGAGAAGAATTAAAAAAATATAAGATCCATCATGTCAGTACCGAGTTATATTGTAGAGATAATAAAGATAACCTTGGACATGGTACGGCGATAGCCTATATATTATGTAAGCAGATGCCAGAAGCAGAAATAGTGTCATTTAAATTATTTGAAGAGCATTACTGGACACAAGAAGAAGAAATTATTGATATATTGGAAAATATTAATAATTATTATAGCGATATTGATTTAATACATTTAAGTAATGGAATCACTTACATATGTCAATACCAGCGCTTATATGATCTGTGCCAGAGTTTATGCGAGAAAAAACAATTCATTATATCGGCGTATGATAACGAAGGAAGCATTTCCTATCCGGCTGCCTTTAATAATGCTATTGGGGTATCTTGGAACCGATTGATACGTAGTGTAAAACAGTACTATTATATAGAAAATTCACCCGTCGAAATTTTAGGATATGCAGGGAAACAAAGACTGCCTTGGGGGAAGAAAGAATATAAATATGTAAGTGGTTCAAGTTTTGTAGCTCCATATATTACATCTAGAGTTGCAAGATATAAACAGGAAAATAGACAAATTACTCTGGAAGAGGTTAAACAACGTTTATTGAAGGATGCAGAACAAATAATAGAATTTCCTAAATTTAATGCACGAAATGATCAACTTGAAAAATTACAAAGGATAAAAAAGATTAGAAAAGCAATCGTTTTTCCTTGTAATAAGGAGATTATAGCACTAGTAGCAAATACTGATTTGCTGTCTTTTGAAATTGTAGGTGCTTATGATTACGAATATTCACAGCATTTGAACAAAAACACAAGAGAATTTGTTTTTGGTGAAGCTGTAGCAAATTTATGGGTGGATAGAGTTTCCAATATAGACTGGGAAGCAGATTTCGATACGGTTATTGTAGGACATTTGGAATTAATAAGTAGTATAGCAAAAATAGACTATTGCAAGTTAATTTTAGATCATTGCAAAAAACACAAGAAAAATTTATTCTTTTTTGATGATGTACATCTACAAAAAAATAAAGAGGTGTTGGAAGAAATTGCTGTAAATGGAAATGAGGTTATGAGCCATATTGTTCGGAACATTAATATAGGCGAAATGTCTTATGGCAGTTGTCATAAAATTGGTTCGCCAACGTTGGCAATAGTGGGAACAAGCCCTAAGCAAGGTAAATATAATCTTCAATTGTCTTTGAGAAGAAGATTTTTGCAGGATGGATATAAAATTGGACAAATTGGAACAGAGCCATCAGCACAATTGTTTGGAATGGATGTGGTTTTTTCTAATGGATATGCGAATACGTACAGAATATCCGCAGAAGATGAGATTTTATATTTGAATAAAGCGATTTTTGAAATTGGATACAGAGATATAGTCATTATGGGGACTCAGTCCAATATTATTCCATATAAATTTGGAAATTTAGGATTTATGACATTTCATCAACAAAATTCACTAATTGCTTTTGAACCGGACGCCTGTATATTATGTGTAAATTATAATGACGATATAGATTATATACATCGAACAATACAAGTGCTCAGAAATTATTACTTGTCAAAGGTAATAGCATTGGTTGTTTTCCCATTTCCTAAAAATTATCAATGGAATGTATCGGATATAGATTTAGAAAAAATTACAATAGAAAATGAAAATAAAATAAAGAAGATTCTGGAAGATAGATTTAAAATACCTACATATATTAATGGAAAGAAGGAAGATATGGATTTGTTATATGAAGAATGTATTGAAAAATTTTCCTATGAACTATAAGGAGGAGGTATATGATCGAAGTAAAAAATCTTAATAAATTTTATAAAAACAAACAGGTACTCTTTGATTTCAACACTACAATTGATTTGGATGAAAGTTGTATTTATGGATTATTGGGTCCAAATGGAGCTGGAAAAACAACTTTTATAAAGGTATTAACAGGGCTATTAGATTATTCATCTGGCAGTATACAGGTAGATGGAGAAAAAAACTATTTAAAGTGGTGTAAAGAAAATATGGTTCTGATTCCGGCAGGGGAACGCGGGCTCCGATACAAGAATACAGTATATGATAATATCATGTTTTTTGCTGCAATGAAAGGAATTCAGGAAAGAGGAGTAAAGAATCTAATTGAAAAATATACAGAAGCTTTGCAGTTCTCCAATTTTTTAAATAGGCGTGTAGAAACACTTTCGATGGGAGAAAAAAAGAAAGCGATGCTCCTGTGCGGGCTGTGTACAGATATGAAAGTTTTAATTATGGATGAGCCGTCAAATGGTCTGGACATTGAATCTCAGGTAGAAATGAAAATGCTAATCCGGGATTTGGCAGAATCATACAAAAAAACGTTTATTATTTCTTCACATGATCTGGAATTTTTTAATGAGATGGTAAAGCATTATATTTTTATATTTAAGGGAAAAAATGCCGGCGAAGTGGAAAGAACTATGGGAACGGAAGAAATCAGAGAAATTTATATGAAAAAGAGAAGAGAGATGGAGAATGAGGAATTATTTTAATGCAGTCAAATGGGAGATTATTTTAGATATAAAAGAATATTTAAGATATCGAATAGGGTTGCTTATGGATTTTATTATTTTTACAGGTACTTTTATTGCTGTTTACTTTATGGGAGTCAATCAAGGCTTTGCAGCATTTTACAATACGAATGAAGCAGGAGGACATGTACTTGTTCTAATTGGATACATTTTCTGGCAGAATGCGAGTGCAGCATTGGGTTATTGTGTAAGCTCGATCTCGTCAGAAACATCTCGGGGTATTTTTGAGGTCAGACTGCAGTCAAAATATGCAATGGAAAGCATTTTATTTTTCCGTCTGGTAGTCAGCTGTTTAATCCATTTGGTAACTTATGCGGGGATTCTTTTGTTTAGCAATGCAGTGATAGGATATAGTATGAAGGATATTGGGGTCATTATATTAGCCATACTGATTAGTCTGCTGTCGCTTGTAGGAATGTTTGGAATGGGAATGGTTTTTGCGAGTATTTGTATTTGTGAGAAAAAAGTAGGCTCTTTAGTCCTAGTCGTTCAGACAATGTTGCTTTTAGTTACAAATACTTTATCGCCGTCCAGAGCTCCGATTATATATTTGATCCCGTTTACCAGTGGAATCGATATTGTACGGGATATATACTTGGGCAACGAAGTTTCAAGTTCATTGTTTCTTGCATATCTGGTCGTTAATGTAGTATGGATGGCCGTGGGAACCCTATGTTTTCGGTATGCATTGAGATATGAAAAAAAGTATGGAGCTTTTGATAATTATTAGAATATGCATATGATATATGGAGAAGAAAATGATAAATATACAAGATGTAGAGGATATTCTAACCGAAAATGGAATCGAGATTAGCGAAAAAATAGGAAAAAAAACAAAAATATTTTTGGAGTTGAATGTCGATTCACTAACTATTATGACAGTATTTTGTGTAATTGAAGAAAAGTATAATATAAACTTTTCAGAAGAAGATTTGGATTTCAATGAGGAATTTACTGTTGAAGACCTTATAGGGATGATAAATAATAAGCTGTAAAATTTTAAAAGGATATATAATTTATTATTTTATTGCTTGCATTTTACATTGAAGGAGGGAGATCGAATTATGAAAGAATCAAGGTACAATTTTTATTTCAGGTATTCAGATATGGTTTGGATATATAATAATTTTTCAAAAAAGATTATAAAATTAGAGCCATCAGTAGCCGAACAACTGAAAAAAAATATTTTCATTTCTTTAGAAATAGAGAACCCATTGGAATATAATAAATTACTATGTAATGGGATGATTTGCGAGGATGATAAGGAAGAGACAGAGTTTTATATTAATAATGTAGAAAAAGACAAAAGAAAATTAAAACTAGAATTTACTGTTATGGCGTCAACAGACTGCAATTTTAGATGCCAATATTGTTACGAACAGTTGGTCCCAAAAACAATAGATAAGAAATTCATGGATACTTTTTTACAATATATAGAAAAAAATATTTCTAAGTTTCAAGGATTATTTATTGAGTGGTTTGGTGGAGAACCGTTATTAGCAGCAAAGCAAATAGTGGAGCTTTCATCAAAACTTAAAGCTATTTGTAAAAAAAATAGAAAAACATATTTGGGTTCTATGACCACAAATGGCTATACCTTAGATTATAATACTTTTTTAAAATTGCTCAGTGAAAATATTTTATTCTACCAAATTACGATTGATGGGAACAAAACAACACATGACCAATATAGACCTTTGAAAAATGGTAAGGGGACTTATGACAGAATAGTGAAGAACTTGATAGAAATTAAGCAATATGCACCTTCTTACCGAACGTTCAGAATAGTTATTAGAAATAACGTGAGTAAAAAGAATAAAAAAGAATGTGAAGATTTTGCGGCTTGGTTCAATGATTTTTTTGGAGAGGATAAACGATTTCAATTGTTACAATTTCCGATAAAAGACTGGGGAGGACAGAGAATAGAGGGAATGAAAGACGATTTGTTTCAAGAAATCGAATCTATGAATCAGGATAGAAATAATATTTTTGAAAGTGTTGAAGCCTCTTGTTGTGTTGCAAGTAAAAAATATGGATTTGTGATTGATCCTGATTTGAAAGTTTATAAATGTCATCATCATCTTCAAGAAAAAGAGAATTTAAAATATACTAATGAAATTGGATACTTAAGCAATAATGGCGATCTTGTAATTAATGAAGAAGCAAATGAAAAGTGGATATCACCTCAAATTTCTTCGATATGTAAAGCGTGTAAATATTTACCAAATTGTATGACATTATGTCCGATGCATGATCTACTACCGTACCATGGATGTGTAGAAGGAAGAAAGAGCCAATTGGAGAGGATGGTTAAAGAGTATATTGATGAAAATAGAGAAGGATCATAAGGAGAAAGTTGAGATTTGGAAAATCAATATTTTCGCATAGAATTAAAGTATGATTTGTATTTTAACATTAACAGAGAAAAAGTTAATATAACTATTCCAGCATATGAGATTTATAATAAAGAGTGTTATACAAATTACATATCAAATGAAGTCATCGCGGTTTTTTATTATCACTATATTGTTTTTGTTGATAATAAGTTAAAATTTCGAAAAGCGCTTATATTTAATAAGAAAAATAATAATATGAATTATGTTCCAATATCGGGCCTCTCTAAAAGTGAGTATATGGAAAAAGCAATAAAAATCGACAGACGTATTCTTTTATTGGAACAATACGAAAAGACTAGTAAGGGCGAAATCAACTTTAAATATGGTAATGTAAAACCTTTTGAAAAAGAAATTACTCTAAGCAGTAAAAACATAGAGTTTAATCAGTTGGAAAAAGTGAAAGAAGGATTAGAATGGTTAATATCACAGTTTTCGCATTGTCCTCAAGATAATTATGATATTGGAGTCTCTGTAAGTGAATTGATAAAAGAAGGAAAACGCTTTAATTGTAGAAATATGGCTATTATATTAAATAGCTTATATTTAAGTTGGAAATTAAAATCCAGATACATTATATGTATTCAAAAAGAAGAGAGAATAGATAATTCCCATTTTATGGTAGAAGTTTATATACAGGATCAAAAGAAGTGGATAGCAGTAGACTCCAGTTATGGCTTGTTATTTACAGACAGTGATGGAAAGTATTTATCGCTAAGAGAACTGAGAGAGTATTTAGGAAACAAGCATCAGATAATACTAGAGTATGTTAACATGAGTCAAAAAATTAATCCTATTTTGTATTTTAAAAGCTTGCTAGTAAAATTATATCGTTTTCGCCGCCCTATAATCTCTAACGACTTTTTTGATACACGAGAACAATTTATAGAATTAGTTCCGGTGATCTCTGCTGAAAATAGAAATAGAAATATTACTTTAGTTGATTCGCCAGAATTATTTTGGCAATAGTAAATCTAGTCATCTAAAAATAGGTTTCTGGTTAATTTTTTTATTACACAATTGAATCACATAAAATATATGAAAAGGAAGATGAGAGTTTGAAGTATCCGAGTGTATTGCAAGGAATGAATTTTAATCGACTTAAATTAAAAGCAATAGAGAGAAAAGATGAACAACTATATATCGAAGAGTGTTTTAAACAAAGAGATTTTGAAATATTCATAAATGTCGATGAAGAAAGTATGTCGAAATTTCTAATTATAAAAGACGGAGAAAAAAATATAGGAATTTTCTCTCCTAACATAAAGGAAAATTTAGGAGTTAGGAATGCACTTCCCATTTTATATATGTCTTACAGGAAGAGCATTTATACAACAATGGTACTACAATTTGTAACCTTTTATTTGTTTCAGCAAGAAAAGGTAGATAGAATTGAAGCTAGAATATTTTCTACAAACGAACAGATGCTACAGCTGATCAGCAAAACACCATTTAAAATGGAGGGGTATATGAAAAATAGAGTATTTTTCAAAGAAAGACCAGTTGGTATTTACTTTTATTCCTTGTTAAAAGAAGAATTTGAAGAATTGATTAAGTGACAGGAGATTATATGTTCAAATATATACTGTTATACGCATTAATAGCTCTTTTTCGGCATACGAAAAAAATCAAATTAGCGATTATATGTGAATGGATTTTGATATTCTGCGTATTCAAATTGTCAGGCTACTCTATGCTGCAAGTGGATTTTAGAAAAATAGGATGGTATATCATATGCGGATATGTTCTGAGTTTTTTTCTTTTAAATTTTACATATATAACTGTATTTTGGAAATTGCCTAAAATAAAGATCAGCTTAAATATAACTTATGAAGACCTTTTTTCTGTTCTATGGGAAGAAATCATATGGCGATTTTGTTTTTTTGGCCTTTGCTATTGGCTTGATATCTCAAGAATTTATTTGTTTATTTTTATGACATTAGAAAATTTTTTCTTTATATTATCACATTTAGGAATAGGTGGAAAGAATCTTAGAAATAATATAGAAATGTTTGTATACTCATATTTTTTGCTGATATTAGGAGGAACCTTCCAAGGAATGAATATAGGGTTACATTTAGGGAGAAATATTTTATGTAAAGTAGAAAAGGAAAATTATGAGAGTGATTAGAGTTGAAGGTATAGAGAAATGTGAAGATTCAGAAGAAATCGTATGGCATAATTGGAACATAATAACTAATAAAGGAGAAATTATTTGTTATGACATAAAGTTTTTGGAAAAAACAGTAATGAAAATACAAATAATTTTTGAAAATGAGATATGCTTAAATTTGGGAATTGGCATAATAAAAATATTTCCATCTATGATGATTTTGCCATACATTTGTAAAAAAATATTTGATGAATTTCTTAATTATCAAAGTATAAATACATATTTAATAAAAGGGGATAGATTAGGAGATTATATTTTTAAATGTGCAGGATTTAAGAAAGTTGTCGAGTGGCGAAGGTATGTACAAATTAATAGAAAGAAATATGATGTTTTAATTTATACTAACGAGAGGTAGATTTAAGATGGATAAAAATGTGGCAGTTTCATGCTATTCGGCATGTATTGCTCAAATATTATGTCAAAATGGTGTGAAAATAACTGAACGAGAAATGTTTAAAAATCGATATTTATTAGAATTAGATTACGATATGCCAAATAAAGGAATTTGCAGTAATCTGGAATTAATAATAAATAATTTCTTGATTTATAATAATATTAAAATTATGGATATAAACATAAAAGACATGCAGGAATTGAGTGAGAAATTTTTAATATATGGAGGCCTTATTTTAAATTTAAACTGTACTGAATTAACATACGCTAACGTGTTTAAAAACGCTATAACTATGCAGAATAGGCATTATGTTTATATAAAAGATATTTTTAAGAATAAAGTTAGAATATTAGATCTATATATACCTGAAATTGTGGAATCGTCTTTTGAAGGATGGATTGATCTTGATTTTGAGAAAAATGATTATCATTTCAAGCAAATTGATTTTTCAGCATATAAGAGATGGGATATAAAGGAGCAAGAATTGATTTGTCTAATGATACATCAGTACCATAATTCTTTGGAAAAAGGTGTATTTAGAAAATGTAAAAAAAACATAATAGAAATACAAAAAAGGGAAAAGCCGAAAGATATTCTATATGAAATGGCAACATCTCTTTCTATCAGTGGAACAATAAATTCGCGAAAGATATTTTTTGAAATTATTAAAGATAATAATAATATATCAGAAAAAGTAAAGTCGGAAGTCGAAAAAATTTCATTGAAATATATTACTTTAAGGCTATTATTGCTTAAAACATATATTAAATCAGAGGCTGCTAATTTTATGAGCCTTTACAAAGCGCTTGAGGAATTAGAGAAAAAAGAAACAGAAGTATATGAATTAATTTTCAATATGTTGCATTAAATACTATAAAATTCGTCTACTTAATTATGAAAAAATTGAAAGGAGAAGTAGACCGTTTGTGTCTAATAATGAACGTTATGAAAAAAGAAATATGTGAAGAGATTTTTTCAAATAATATGAAGAATATAGCACTTATTGATAGTTCTGGAGAGGCAGTATCGTATTATGAGTTAATGTGTTCATCAATAGAGATGGCAAATAAATTGGAAAAAAACAACTGCTCTAAAAGAGTCATATTGTATGCGGGTAATACAATTGAATTTGTTATCGGGTTGCTTGGAATTTGGCTGAGCGGAAGAACAGCTGTTTTATCCGATATAAAGGTCAAAAGAAAAGAGATTGAAAAAATATATCAAGAATGTGAAAGTGATACAATTGTGTATAGTAGTTTGTCAGATGATACTTGTTTGATTGCTCATAATAACCTTTATCCTATCAGAATAAGCTGGAAACAGGAATGGACTACTCGGCCTTATAATAAAATAGCGATGTTTTTTCAAACGTCAGGTACTACGGATTATGCAAAATATGTCATGTTAAGCATGAAAGGAATATGCGAGCAGTGTGAAGAGAATAATAAGGTTAATGGAAGAGATAAGAATACTAGGGAGATTATTATTGTTCCAGTAACCTCCACTTGTGGATGTCTAGGGCAGCTAGTTCCTATTTTGTGTTCTGGTGGAACAGCCGTTTTATACAAGGATAGCTTTAATATATCTAAAATAAGACGTATCATTAGAGAATATAAAGTTGGAAGTTTAGTGTGTACATCAAGTATTTTAACGCTGTTGCTACATTCGCAACAGACCACATATGATGACCTAAAAAGTGTTAATAAAATAGTATGCGCTGGGGAAGCTAGCAATATAAGTTTGTTTACCTTTTTAAGAGATAAATATGGTATTCCGAGTGTAACACAAGTATATGGCTTAACGGAAACATCAGGACAAGTGACAGGAGGTGCTTTGGATACAGAAGCTCCGGATAACTCAGTGGGAAAAGTTATGAGAAATTTTGAAATCAGAATTAAAGAAGGAGAGAAAATAAAGGGGATAAATGAGCTGGGTGAAATTCAAGTAAAGGGAAATGCAGTAATGCAGGGATATTTTAGAAATGAGGAGCTTACAGAAAAAAGTTATGATGGAGAATGGCTTAAAACTGGCGATATAGGTTATATAGATGAAAAAGGATATTTATATATCGTAGGGCGAAGCAAAAATATAATTATAGTCTCCGGGAAAAATGTGTATCCAGAGGAAATAGAAGCAATTTTGCTAAAAAATTCAAATATAATATCTGCTAAAGTATATTCGATGCCGGATAGCATAACGGGTGAAAGAATTGTAGCTGATTTAATGCTAAAAAATGAAGTAAAAGAAAGCCTCAAAAATATTGAAGAGTTTTATAAAAGGGAAATGCCGCAGTATATGTGGCCAAAGAAAATTAGAATTGTAAGAGAGCAGAAAATTAGTTCGGCAGGGAAGAAAACTCGGATCAGTGAAGAATAATCTTTATATCTTTATTTCATGTAAATTCTTTTCTTAATTTACAATAGTTAGATTATCCTGGGGCAGAATCCGGGTGACACCGCCAAAGAATTCATACATACGACATGTGCAGTACCCAAGTCCGTTCCGTTCATGGGGCTTCCAGGCCTGTGAGACATAGTCCTGATATAACTTACAGTACTGGGAATAGTCTCGCAGGGCGACCTTCTAATGTAGATGGCTCTGTCATTCACAATGAGCGACTCTCTGTAACAAATTGAGTGAATCCAAAGTTACAGAATATTTAAGAACCTTTCCCACAGGCGTTTGTCTTTCTGCAATGATAGCAGTGAACACAGAAATTTCTAGCATTATAAAAGTACTTTTGTGATATCAGTTGGAAAGTTGGTGAGTCCTGAGTTCTTTTGAAATGGTAATTGGGTCCTTATATAAAAATTTTGCGATATCCTGAAATGGGGAACCTTAATTCAATTCATTTTCAAGGTAAGCTGTTTCTGTTTGCTAGGTATAAATTTACTCATAGTACTATTCCTACTTATACTGTAGTCAGAAGGAAAGATAATTATAGCATGGTAGTATGATAGAAGAAATATCAACTGTGGGAGAACTCCACACCTTACTGAGATGATGGAATTAAAAATCTCATTTTAGGGATAGGTGTTGCAGGTAGAAAATAATTAAAAAAATAAAAGGTATGTTACCATACAGAAAGCCATTTCTCTTTAGTTTGTCAACAGGTCCTTTTCTTCACAGTCTCTCTTCTTCAGTGCAGAGTCTCAAGCTTGCAAGAATATCTTGAGAAATATCATTCGTATGCATATTCCCTAACAACAAATAATCAGGAGTTACATTTAATAATTCACATATATTTAAGAGAACATCCATAATATCACATACTCGATTTATTCTACCAATTTTATAGATGAAATCGAAGAATATATTACAGAATAAATCTGCATTACATTAATAAATGAAACGGAAAATTGCAAAATAACATAAAAAATTCTGCTAAATATTATTTTTTGGGATTGTTTATTATAATTTTGCCAAAAAAACAGAAAAATATGCTTTAGAGTCAAAATACAACATTTCCCAAATAAAGTCTGATAGGATAAAATGAAATTTTTAAAGAAGGAGTTGATAATTTTGAGACAAGACAATTGGAATAGGAAGGTTTCGCAGAGGGTAAAAGGGTGTTTAGACAAAGTGTTGCAGATTGAGGCGAATACTTCTTCATGTGCATATATTTTTCAACCGAAAGCCCCGGAAGAACTGAAGAACTTTAAGGGCCGGAGAAGGTGCAAAGATGAGAAAAAGAATTGTAACTTGGATGATTAATAGTGGAAGCATCGATGAAGACGAAAGGGAAATTTATGAATATGGACTTCAAAGTTTAAAGTTATTGATCATGCCTTTTTTTATGTTGTATTTGTGGGGTGGGTGCTGCAGGAATGGGTAATTACAATGGAATACGTATTCCTATTTGCAATTCTTCGTAAATTTAGCGGAGGCTATCATGCTAAAACAGAATGGCAATGTGTGCTTTTTTCTTTAGGAACAATTTTTAGTGGTATATATTTGGTGAATACATGGGAAATAGGATTTCGATTAAATATATATTATATATTATCAATATTAATTTTACTGAAGTATAGTCCTGTAGATTCCGAAAATAGGAAATTAGATCAAGAAGAAAGAAAAAAGAGTCATAGCATAATAGTACTTATGCAAGTTTTACTTTTGATTACATATTTTCTTTTGTGGAAATATGGGAATGAGAAAGTGATGAAAGTTATTGCAGTAGCAAATATTTGTGTGGCAATCTTTCAACTTATTAGTATAGGAACCAATATGGTAAATGGTGAATAACCCGTCAACTTTCTGTCACCTCCAAAATCTGGGATAATAGTGTGTAAAGTGTAAAAAGTGTGTTTTACATTTTTCACCAAAAACACTACAGGAGGTATTGATCATGAACACCACGTTAGCCACCAGACAAATTCGATTGCACGAATGGGCTGCAATTATAAAAGACTGTAAAGCCAGTGGGGAGAAAGTTGATATTTATTGTGAACAGCACGGGCTATCTAGAGATGCCTACTATTATTGGTTGCGTAAAGTAAAAGAAGCAGCTTTAAAACAGGCTGGTTTTGTAGAACTTCCAGTGCTGAAGCCAGAACAGACACCATCAAAAACAGTGGAAAGAGGATCTTCTGCATTTGAAATTCAAATGATTACTAAAATAAAGGAAATCGAGTTCTATGTGAACGAAAACTCTTCATCAGAACGGGTATCCAGAATGCCGTGAATTTGAGTCTAACTTGCAGAAAGGCAATATTGTAGTATGAAAATAAATAAGAAAAATAGTATTTCTTTATTATTGGTAGTTTTTACAACGATTATTATAGGTCTTACATCATACCAGTCATCCAATTATTCCGGTCAGATTTATTTATATGGCGAAGGCCATGCTGTGCCTTCTATTCTTGATAAGGAATTTGAATTATGGAATCAATATTATCATGAAAATGGAATGCGTTATTTATTTGTGGAGTTTCCATTTTATTGTTCGGAATTTTTGAATCTTTGGATGCAGGAAGATAATGATGAGATATTAGACGAAATGTGGGAAGAGATAGCTGGAACTTTAGGTGCAACAGGAGCAAATAAAGAGTTTTATAAAAAAATAAAGAAAGCATGTCCGGAAACAATTTTTTACGGAACGGATGTTGGACATAAGTATGATACTTTGGGTGAACAATATCTTAGTTATCTCAGAGAACACGGGCAAGAAAACTCAGATAACTATAAACGGGCACAGGAAATTATAAATCAAGGAAAAATTTACAGTGAAAAAAATCAGGAAGATGCTTTTACCTATCGAGAAAATATGATGGTTGAGAATTTTATATGGTCACTTAATCAACTAAAACATGAAGATATTATGGGGATCTATGGAGCTGCGCATATCACAATGAATGAGGAAGATGACTACTCCAATCTAATCAGTGTTCCTAATATGGCAACACAACTTACTGACAAATTCTCCCGAAAAATATATACGGAAGATTTATCAGCAAAAGCTGATACTTCCAACCCATGGAAAACAGGGGCGCTTATGATTAACGGAAAAGAGTACCAGGCTATTTTATGGAATGAAATATGGTTAAATAGAAAGAGTAATTCTTATGATTCTGTTGAGGTATGGGAGCTGAAAGAAGGTACTGAAGATTTTAATAATATACCCGTAGGAGATCGGACGATACCGGATTCATCCTTTTTGTTTCCGACGGAGATAAAATATGGAAAAATATATGTATTAGATTATTATACTGATGATGAGTTTAAAGAAAGGCAAATTTTTCGCAGTGACAATAAATCTATGGATGACGGAAGCATCATAGCAAGAGAATTATTGTATAAATGAAATTTGCGGAGAAGAATATGATAGAAAATTTAATGATCCAGAAATTTAAGAAGTGATGATCAAAATATATGATATATAAAATAATCCAGAGGAATTTTTGGTTTCTGAAATTAGTAATATTCAGACTACTTTATCGCAGGATAAATATAAAATTTTTTTATTGGAAAAGAAAGGGTATTCAACATTTGATGCCATTGCTTCCTTGTCTAGTTACTTATCTATAGATCAAGCTGAGGTGGGGTATGCAGGATTAAAAGATGAGGATGGGATAACGAAGCAAAAGATTAGTATTCCTTCTAATTTAATTAATGTAGCACAACAACTAACGAAATTCTTTTCGGAAGAAGGCCCAATGAATATACAGGTAATTTTATCAGTTGCTGATGGAAAACCATATATAATAGATATTCATTGTAGAATTGGTGGAGGAAGCGAATTGTCAATAGAAGGTGGAGTTCCATTACATGAATGGATAATTGATGATATTATTGGAGGGGAAAAAGAATACAATATGTTGTTAATGAAGGATTGATTATGACAAGATACTTTGATGCCTTTTTTATAAATGAAAATAGTAGTATAAAAATAATATTAAAAGATAATAAGGAGTAAGTATGGATAAGAGTAAATTGATTTTAAAAGTTAAAAGTTATTTAAATAACTTGCCAGAGGAAATTTTTGATAAGAATTATTTAACAACAGCATCTGTGTTTTTGTCGGGTTCAACAGGTTGGGGGATTAAAGAAGGATTTGATGAGATAGCAGATTGGGATTTACATATTATTTTAGACAATATTAGTTATGAACATTATAAGAAAAAGTACGGGGAGCATCATGTTATAGATGATCAACAACATCAACCAAAAGTTTTTGCTCAGATTAGAAGTATAAGCTGGCTCGATATAAGATTACAAAATATTCAAAATGCTGATTGTACATACTTATGGATATATAATAACGCTTTGCTAATACAAGACAATTTACATATTCAAGAGAAAATTGACGAATGGAATAGTTTCTTTAAAAATAATATTGAAGAAATTTTAAAATATCATTTTGTTACATTTGCTGTTAGACGATTAGATGCGGTATCTGCTATAAAGAGAAATACTGTTATTGGAACTAATATTTCTAAAATAGAAATGATAAAGGAAGCATTGATTATCATATCTTTACTTCATCAGTCTCCGTATCCATATAATAAATGGATGGAAAAGTATGTTTTGCAATTGGGTGAAGACGGAGAAAAGTGTGTGGAGCTATGTAAGAGATGTATTTTCGAAATAAATTTTGAAAGTAATGCACGTGTCCTAAAGAATTTTCTTGTGGCAGAAATAAAAAAGCAAGTTGGCAATCTACCTTGGCTTGATGAATGGTGGAAATATAATGAAAACCCGCCAGTGGTGTATATCAGATAATAGGAGGAGATCATGGGATATTGGGCATCTTTTATTGCTTTGGATTTAGAAAAAATAGAAGCCAATAAAATAGTAAGGGAAATGAAGGATAAGTTAAAAAAATATAATAATATTATTTCATGGCATAATCCAAATTATTTGCATTTAACACTAAATTAATTCTAATAGAATTTTAGAAACACCGAATTTTAGGGGAATACCGGGAAAACGGTATAAATTCGGTGTTTTTAATTAATGTCTCCTAATGATTCCGGTACTCACTTAAGCCCTTTTTTTATAATCGTTTGCGACACGTTTGTAACACGGTATCTTTTCTATCTCTTTCCTCAAATCTTCTAAGCTTCTGTGCCCATAGATGGAATTAGTAATGTCACGAAAACTATGCCCCAACATTCGTTTTCTGTCATTTTCGCTTACTTTGTATTTTTCACATAACATAGAAAAGGTGTGTCTGCAATCGTGGGCCGTATGTTTTCCAATACCTATACTTTTAAGAAATTCTGAAAGAGATTTATTAAAAGCGCTGTATGATATTCCCATGAGAGATCCTTTCTCATTTAGCCGATCTTGTACGATAGGGAGTATGGAAGAGTGGATGGGAACAATCCTATTTTTCCCGGCATCTGTTTTTAGTCCCCCTGAGAAGCATCTCTTTTCTAAATCTACGCTAATTACAGATAATTCACCAATGCGATAGCCAGAATAGCACATAATTAGAAGAAGCTGGGCAATATAGTTATCAGCATGTTCCCAAAGCCTTTCCAGGTCACGTATATTAAACGGAACTCCGTGTTCATCATCGTCTGGAATGTTAATCCTTAAAAGCTCTGTAGGATTTTTTTCTACTAGATTTTGCGCCAATGCATAACGATATATTTGCTTTAAAAGAGAAACGATTAATTCCAAACTGGCATGTTTTAACTGGCAGGAGTCCACAATACGCTGAAGCTGTTCATATGTTATTTCTCCTATTTTTTTGTTATACAAAGCTTTGCAGTTATTATAAGCTGTTCTTGTTGCTTGTTTAGAGCTTGCGGAGTATTTCTTTTTCCCGTTAAATTTCCAGTTATAAAATTGGTCATACAGCTCTGAAAACAGCAATTCTTGATCGTTGGAATTTGAGCGAACTGCTACGTTATAATCTGACAGGATTCTATTTGTAAATTCGGCTAGGTCTCCATCTTCCTGCCCTCTTAATTGTTCCAGATCTTTTTCCATACCCGGTTTATATGTTCCGGCTTTGTACGCTGTCAATACAGCAAATCCAACGTACCAGTCTGACACATAGCAGAGTGCTTTTTTCATAATCGGTTTTCCATCTACTGTGAATTCTGTAACTGGTGGATGTACAGAGTACGGGTTTCTCCTGTTCCCGGAGAGTTTGCGGATCGTTCCGTAACCGTTCGGAAGGTTCGGATGCTTTTTCTTGTTTGCCATAAAACATCATCTCCTTTTTCATTTTGGTCATAAAAATAACAGCCAGCAAGAACGTGTGTTCCGCTTGCGGTGGCTGCCCGAAGATGATACAATATGTTTGACTTAATGTGGGGTATCATCTGCGGATGTATTCCGTCTCCGTCCCAGTGTTGGTAGCGCCGGGACGGTTTTTCGTTCAGTCTTAATATACATTAAATGAAGTGACTTGCGGTGAATCTTTTGTCCCGGTCACTAGCGCTTCACAAGTTCCGTCAGCTTCTGCGCCAAACATATTAGTAACCGTACATTCTGCTTTTAGATACCAAGTATTTTCATCGTGTGCTTCTTCAGCTATTTTCCCCATTAAATAGTGTAGTTTAAAACCATAAGGGAATTGTGATTCCCCATAATTTTTTGCTGCAACCCAGCAGTTTGCAGCCGGGAGCTTGTCATTCAGCGAGTCAGTCATCTTTTTTGTTTGCAAAACAGAGTTAGCTATTAATTCCACATATGCTTCCTTTTTTTCTGTATCAACCTTTACAGAATCCACACTGTAATCACCAGACATATCCGTTATTAAATCTGTGAAATCAACTCCATCATCCTCGTATTTAACTGTATATCCTAACTCATTAGATTTTTTCATAAAATCAGATACTGGCTTTTCGGAATATGATTCAAGTGTTTCCTGTTCCTCTTTTGCTATTTTCTTTGCTTCTTCAGCTTTTTTTGCTTCTTCGGCTTTCTTTGCTTCTTCGGCTTTCTTTTCCTTTTTAACTTCTTCTTGCTTTGCAGAATCTTCTGATTTCTCACCTGATCCACCGCAAGCCCACAATCCACAGGCCATAACACTAGCAAGCATCATTGCAACAATTTTCTTTTTCATTTTCCATTCCTCTCTTTCTCTTTTTTGAGAAAACCCAAACCCTTTATATAATCGCTTATGCGGTTATATCTTATAAATATCTTTTTGCAACTTCTATCAAGCGTTCTCTGTATTTGTATATATCGTTCAATGAATCTATGTATACTCTTTCAAACTTTTTATTTTCGTCAGGGATAAGAAGCTGTTTGTTTTTAGTGTCGAGGTTAAGTCGACAAATCGGTTTTCTATTATTGTTCTTGTACAGAATTCCAAAATAACTTTCTGTGTCTCTGTGAGCAATGTCTTCTACAGCAATAACCCCTACAAGTAATCCTCGGATAATATAGAAAGCTTCAATTTCATCTTCTGTAGTTACAATTTTTGAAGATGAAATTTCGGTAGTTTCAGCAGGAGCTTCATTTTCTTCTGTTTCTGGCGTAAGAGCAGATGAAATTTTGTTATTTACGATTTCATTAACAAACGAGGAAAAGGCTCGTTTAACAAGGGGAGTGAATTTATCTATAATCCTTTGATTTTTTTGCCCGTCATATATATTTGTTAATATAAAACGAACAAAATCTTCTGATGGTGTATCAAATTCTTTTAAAAGAATCCCCTTTATTAAACTGCTGTACTTAAGCTCTTCGGCCGTGCTGAAAATTTTTTCTTTGTCAAAATTATCTTTGCAGAATTTTTTGAGCTCATTGATTGAAGAATCCTTAAGGTTAAGAATATCGAGTTCTAAAAATGGAACTAAATCCATTTTGTTTGATTCTTCCAAATCTGTATAAAAACGATAAATTATACCATTTGTTAGAATTCCAAATTTAGCCGAAGTTGTTCCAAAATATCTAAAAAGTTGAGAAGAATGTTTATCTAATTGTTCGGAACAACTTTTACACTCTATGAGTATTGTAGGACTACCATTTTCAAGAATAGCATAGTCAACTTTCTCCCCTTTTTTTATTCCTACATCGGCTGTATATTCTGGACAAAACTCTGTTGGATTAAATACATCGTATCCAAGAATTTGAAATAATGGTACGATCAGAGACATCTTAGTAGCTTCTTCTGTAAAAATACTATCTTTAATTGTTTCTACACGTTCAGAAAATTGTTTAATTGATTCAATAAATTCCATGTACTTTTACCTCTTTTCTATATATTTCCTACGTGTTTTTTTTTAGAATTCCTTTTTAATTATTTATAAGACATTCCGTGCGCTTCACACTCTATTTCCTGAACATCATATTTCTCAAAGTCATTTTCAAATATATGTTTTAATGCGTGTTTGTAAGCATTTAATCTACCTATATTCGACAATTTTGCATTGATTAATACTGTATAGCTTCCATCTTCATTTTGTATAACCATTTCATTTCCGCAATTCGGAAAATTTATAATATTACAATTAACATCCGGTGTCATCGATATTTCCACGTTCCTTTCTCTTGAGAGCAAGAGCCATGTTGTGTAATGCGCGGAGGTCGTCAGGCTCCATATCTTTTTGAACATCAAATAAAGCACGAAGTTCTTTATTTTCAAATATTTCTTGGGCCACTTTTGCGGTCTCATCGTTTAGATAATACGTTTCGCCACCTTCCTTTTCTTCGCCTGTCATTAAATATTCTACAGATACTCCAAAGTAGTCTGCAATCTTTTTAGCATTGTCACTTCTTATCAAGTTCCTTCTGCTTTTCCAGTTACTAAATGTTGACTGGCTGATCCCAGTTGCTTTTGAAACTTGGTATGTTGTAACATTGAACTTTTGTAGCAATATCTCAAAAACTTCGTACATTTTTTGTGCTCCTTTCACAAAAAACGCAATACTACACAAAATGGAATCAAATGCTATTGACTAATTCATAAATGGTGGTATAATAAAACCATACTTCACGAAATGGTAGCAAAATAAAAAATAATTCCAAAATGAAATGCGTTTTTAAATTGTAATACTTTCAACTGGTAATTGAAGCATATCACATATGTGAAGTATATACAATAGCATATTTGCAGGAGGGAGGATTAAAAGTGTACGAAAAATTTGCCGAATTATTGGAGAAAACTAACAAAACAGCTTATCAAGTATCGAAAGATACTGGAATAGGAGAGAACGTCCTTTCTTATTGGAAAAACGGAAGGAGCCAACCGAAAGTGGACAAGCTCAAAATCCTAGCCGACTACTTCGGCGTGAGCATTGAGTATTTTCTGGAGTAGGGAGGAGATGGTGTGAAGTGAAAAAATACTTTGGAGAATATATAAGGGATCAAGCAATAAAAAATCTGCTATCCGCACAAGCGAGGATAGCAGAAATAGGAAGTGCGTCAGAAGTCATATCTTTGACAAAATTTGTTTTAAAAATTTCTAATAAATTCGACAATGTATTGCTTGATTTCGGGTTGGAACATTGTGATGAAAGCGCAGAGCAGCCACCAGATGAGAAAGGAGAGTGATGGAGAATGGATGTAAAAAATCTTGACAGTGTTTCCAGAGAAAAACAGAAAGCAATTTTAAATAATGTCATTTTTCGATGTATGATTGAAAATCACATGACATTGGAAAATCTGGACGAAGCATGTGAGGTTATACGAGAAATTTATAGAAAGAATGCAATATTAACAAGTTCCTTGAGGGAGTAGCAAACCAGTATGTAACAATTTTGAACTAAAAGAGAGGTGGAATAAGTGAGTAAAAGAAAGAGAGAAAGAGAGATTCTTCATAACTACATGAAAGTTTTGGCTAGAAACTATGAAAAGTTTGATCCAGCCGAGATGACTGGCTCTATTTGCAAATTGTATGACAGTCTAAATAAAAATAGGCCTCATAAATGCTTAAAGAAATTGAGAAAAGAAGTTAAAGCTATGAGAAAAGAACTCCTAGAAATCAGGAGATTCCTGGAGCCCTTTTCAAAACCCATTGTAATCAATGGCAGCGAAGTTTCTAAAGCTGTTCAGAAATCCATTCGTGGTACATTTGAAGCAATCTCAGAGACATCCCGAAACCGCGAGAACTGATGTATCCAGCGATATTTTCCATAAAGTTTGGATCGGAAGTGTCAATGTTTATGCTGTCTTCACATTCATTGATATAATCACGATCTTCTTCTGTAAGAGACTTTATGAACTCGTTAAACGGCTTAATATCCATAATATTTCTCCTCCCTTCTACATACTCGGCATGGCAGTGCCTGTAGGGAATTTATAGGAGAAAAATAAACCATAATCAATACACGCAAGAAACTGAAATCGAAAGCAGTAGGTCGTGAGACGTCATGTACCAGTACTGACCGGCTCATTGGATAGAGTCTTCACCTCGTTGTGGCGCGGCTGCGGATAGCTTTTAGATCAGGTGAGCAGATCGGCGAAAAAAAGCCGCCGAAATTTAAAACCAAAAGGTTATTTTGAAAAGCTAATAAAGCAAAAGGTTTTTCAGAAAAGCAAAAAAAGCATTTGGTTATTTTGGTTTTTTAAGAAAAGAAAGAACCAAAGAAAAGAATATATATATAACATTATATATTTATATATTTAATTATATATACCTAAAGCTTTAGATTATATAAGACATATAGTTATTGATTATGTAAAAAGAAAAATATAAAAAAGAAAAAGCATTTGGTTTTTGCGATGGCAAAGCGTAGCCAACCTTTGAGATGCAAAGGAACAGCAAAGAGTAGCTATGCGAAGGCAGTGTAAAGCGATGAAATGCAAAGGAAAAGCTTGGCTCAGAGATGCAATGGCAGAGCAAGGCGAGGACGGGCTGAGGCAGAGCATCGCGATGAAGAGCAAAGGAAAGGCGTGGCCTAGAAAGCGTGGATTAGATATGCAAAGGAAAAGCATGGCGTAGATTGCGTAGAAAAAACAAGTCGAAAGGAGAAAAGTGAAATGAAAGAAATGAAAGTAAGATTGGAATTTTTTGAGGAGGTGCTCGGGACTGCAAGTTCGGATCCAGAGATCCATGAGAAGTACATTGCAAGTAATGCACCGGACGCACCGAGCCGGAAAGAAGAGGTGGAAGCGCTTGGAGCGGAAGAAGTATTCGAGAAATCAATGACTGTATTCCCGAGACTGGATGATGGAACGCCGTTTCTTTGGGACTACCAGATTAAAGGATTCTTCAAAGATTCCTGTGGGATGCTAAGGAAGGTTAAGGGAACACCATCCAGCGCAATCAAAGCATACAAGAAAGAGATCGATGGATTGATTTTCGTGAAGGAAAGACAAATCCCATTTCTCTTTGAAGGAGAAATCGGTATTTGCCAGAGACCTTTACGAGCGAGTACAGCACAGGGAGAACGAATTGCTCTTTCCAGTAGTGAGACGGTTCCGGCTGGATCAGCGATCGAATTTACAATCCAGTGTATGGTAGATTCGGACATGGCGGCAGTTATTGAATGGCTCGATTACGGAGATCTGAGAGGAATCGGACAGTGGAGGAACTCGGGAAAGGGACGATTCAAATGGCGCGATATCACAGACTCACAGAAAAATAAAAAATAGCCCCGGAGTGCTGGCACACCACCGAGGCTGTGTAACTAGCTAACCCACCTAGCTATTTACAGGAATATAATACCAAGTTTTCCTGCAAATAGCAATAGGTAATCGAACAAATGTTTGAAATTTGGAGGAAAACAGATGAAAAAAGATTGGAAAAAGACAGAGGAGTATTTGGGAGCAGGAGTAATAGGAGAAATTAAAGAACATGCAAAGCGGTGGTATAAAGCGAGCGTAGTAGTATTTGCCGTACTTGTGGTAACAAATTTTGCATGGATTTTCCGGAGAAAGTAAAGTATGCAGTATTTTGGAGAATGTTTTTACTGCACGAAGAGAAATCGATGCCTAGATGCTCACAGGAATACTCGATGTCGTGACTACGAGAAAAGGAGGAGAAGTGGAACCGATTATAAGAAATGCCCAAAAAGCAGCTTACATACTCCAGATAGCACCGCAGGCGTTCCGGGAACAGGCAAAGAGGGGCATGAATCAATACAGTCGGGTAGTGAGTGGGAAGAAGAAAAGGACATACGAGTTTTATCCGTACAAAGCGGCGGAAGATCTGAATGTACCTGTTGAGCATCTGGAAGCGAGAAGCATGGAATATGAAAAACAAAAGGTAGGTGAGGGAGATGCATAGAAGAAAACTACGGAAATACCGGATCTTGAAAGACATCTGTGCAGTAGTCGGAGGAGTTGCCGTATTGGTGATGGCCGGATCCGCTGACAGTTACAGCCAGAACATTATCTCAACGGCAGAGTTTTTTATGGCGTTCGGGATCGCGCTGGATATGACGGTTGTAGCGTACATGTTGTATGACTGTGTGAAAGACAGGGAGAAGCATTATCTCCAGATGCGGGAACTACGTCGGAGACACCGGTTGCAGGGCATGAAAAAGAGTGCATAGGGACGGCAATCCCATATATGCACTCGGATAAAAGATCAAGTTAAGTATAGCGCATTTAAGGAGGATTTGCAAATGGCATATAAGAGATTAAAGGATAACTACACAGAGGAAGAATACAATCAATGTGTATCAGCGGTGACAAACTACATGAACAATGCAAAGAATCCGCATTTGGATGTTGTCCTGGAAATGATCGGGATTGTAAAGGAAGGCGATAAAGAATGATAAAAGGCTACGACAACTGGAAGACAAGCCCTCCAGAAGAACCGGATCCAACTAGATATTGTAACTGTTGTGGAGATCCACTGTGGGATGGAGATACATATTACGACATAGATGGAGGAATCTGTGAGTCGTGTCTGAATGATCGTTACAAAAAGTTTGTGGAGGTGGAAGAATGATAAAAAGCTATGACGAAATGAGAAAGATAGATGTAAAACCGTATTGTAAGAAGCGTGATGGCTTGGATTATCTTAATTGGGCTATGTGTATTAAGCTTTTACACGAAAACGGGGCGAAAGTTGTGAGATGGGAACCGATACCAGATCCAACAACTGGTTCTAGCCTCCGAATGACAAATGTGGAATTTAAGGACAAAAATGGAGTAGCAAACAGATGTTACGAAACGAGAATCCGAGTGACAATAGATAACGAAGTATACGAGATGCAAACTCCTGTAATGAATGGAGTGAACCCTGTAAAAGATAACAGCATGAGCCAACAGAGAGTTTGGAATTCTATGTGTAGAGCATTTGTAAAGTGTGTTGCGATTAACACAGGACTTGGATTCGATCTCTGGCTGAAAGAAGAGAGCAAAGAAGAGCCATATATTCCAGAAACTATTGAAAGTCTGGCAAGTTCGGCAAAGATAAAAACGTTAAAGTCTCTTTGTACAAGCCACGGGTTAGACGGGGATAAGTGGGTAGCGAAAGAAGGAAGAACATGGGAGACGCTTACAGAAAGAGAAGCGGCTAATATGCTAAACGCAATTAAGCAAAGATATGGTGATGAATAATGAGATTTACCGGGAGACTAAAAGAACCAGTCATTGACTTTCTGACAGGTCGTGTAACCGTACTGATCGAAGTATATGAGGACTTTAGACAAGCCTATGAGGAATTAAAGGGATGCGATAAATTAAGCGTTGAAATCAAGCGATACAGAGCGAAGCGAAGTTTAGACGCTAATGCCTATCACTGGGTTCTTGTGAGTAAACTTGCAAAAGTTCATGGTTTAACCGATGCAGAAGTCCATAATATGGCTCTTAGACTATATGGACAGACTGAGATCTACGATGGAAAGGGAGTCTATATGATGATCCCAGACACAGATGATGCTAGGAAAAAGGCAGATAATGCTATGGATTACCACTTGAGACCGACATCTCAGGTAAGAGAGGGGAACGATGGAGTGATGTACCGGACTTACAAACTCTTAAGAGGATCCCATACTTACAACACAGAGGAAATGGCACGACTGATAGATGGAATGATAACCATGTGCAAAGAATCTGGAATACCGGATTCGGAGATTGCAACACCGGATGAGACTAGGATCCTAGAAGAGAAATATGGAGTGAAGTTATGAAAAAATTGAGAAGCGTATTTACTGATGACATGGACCATTGCATATTCACGGGATCACCAATAGTAGAGCGCCATCATATATTGGGCGGAGCATTACGGAAGAAGTCGGAAAAATATGGGTTTGTTGTTCCTCTTCATCCAACACTGCATCCGAACGGCGTACATTTTAAACCTACACCGGAGAATAAACAGATCGACAAGAAACTGAAATCTATGTGCCAGAAGTATTACGAGGAACATATTGGGACACACGATGAATGGATGCAAGAATTTTATAAGAACTATCTATAACAACAGCTAAAAATAATATATCACACAGCAACCCCAAAATAATCACGCATAACGAAGTGGATGCCCTCCTGGGAAACCGGGAGGGGGAAAGGAGACGTGTGGAAGCAAAGAAAATACTAGAATGTATTCCTATTGGGAGTCATCATCCGATAAGCAGATCAGAGCTATCAAGAATTCTGAAAATGTCTGATAGGGATACACGAGAAATGATACACCAGGCAAGAAAAATTATGCCAATTATTAATTTGCAAGATGGAAATGGATACTACATACCAGATATGAATGTTATGAAAGACAGGAGAAAGCTGGTTTTGTGGACGAATCAAGAACTAAGCAGATCAAAGGAAATTATTATATGTACAAAACCGGCGATACAGACGCTTAATCATTGCGGAATATATATCCGTATACCGAATGAGGTGAACATATGGCAAGATACACATTAGTGATACCGGGAAGACTTGATAATCTTAATGATTATATATCTGCTTGTAGGACAAATCAATACAAGGGGTCGAAGATCAAGGCATCTAATGAGCATAAAGTGCTTGTTGCTATATACGAACAGCTTGGACGCTTACGGATCGCAAATCCTGTACAGATGCGGTACAGATGGTACGAGAAAAATAAGAGAAGAGATCTTGATAATATCAGCTCATTCGGGAGAAAGGTAATACAAGATGCGCTTGTGCAGGCAAAAGTACTGAAAAATGATGGATGGAAAAATATTATTCGATTTTCTGATGACTTTTATTTAGATCCAGATAATCCAAGAATCGAGGTGGATATAGAGGAAATATGAGAGACAGTTTTATACTCTATACATCATACCTGGATCAGATCGAAAGCATGAGTATGGAGCAAAGGGGAATCCTTTTTACTGCACTATTCCGATATGCTAGAGATATGGAATTGCCGAAAATGGATGGAGTCACCCAAATGGCTTTTGGATTTATCCGGGCACAGGTTGATCGGCACTGGGAGAAGTACGATGAGGTTTGTCAGAAACGGTCAGAGGCAGGGAGAAAGGGAGGACGGCCGAAGAAAGAAGAGCTTGTAGTCCATCAGGAGGAAGAGCAGGACATACCATATACGGAAGTCATCGACTATCTGAATCAAAAGACAGGGAAGAGTTACAAGAGCACATCATCAGAATCGAGAAAGCATATCCGGGAACGATTTCGTGAGGGAGCTAAATTAGAAGATTTTAAGAAGGTAGTCGATAACAAAACATCCGAATGGCAAGGTACAAAAATGGACGGGTATCTTCGACCTACTACACTTTTTGGACCGAAGTTTGAAAGCTATTTACAACAGAATCCGGGAATAGGAAAGAAAACGGATTTTAACAATTTCCAGGAACGTAATTACAATATGGACGACTTGGAACGTCAGTTATTAGGAAGTGAGCTAAGGAAATGAAAAAATATGAATTAACAACAGATACAAAAACAAAGATAGTAAATGAGCTTATGGGAAAGGAGAAAGATTAATGGACAATTTAACACTTGCTATAGAGATCTTGACA
>OLSM01000426.1_pt1 | contig 41762 bp, 31 predicted proteins | sample 1672721 | NCBI WGS metagenome assembly OLSM01 (sample SAMEA3136717, study PRJEB25190) | human gut metagenome
TCAAGCCTTATAGGCGCAGTGCAAACCACTAGTTATACTAGTGGTTTTGATTCATGGTTAAAATGGACTAGTAAAGTTTTATAAAATATGATATACTGGATTTATCATAAAGGAGTGTCTTAGAATGAAGTATGATGATGAATTAGAAAAGACAAGAGATTTATTTGATATACCGGAAGATGATGTACCTAGTGTGATTGATGATATTAATACAGAAGGTGTTAGTAAAGAAAATTTAACTGATGATCTTACTTTTGGACTTCGTGGAGAAGATGCTGTGGAAGGTCAAAAAGAGGAAATAGAAAATTTAGAAGAAGCAAAAACAGAGAAAAGTGATAAGAAAAAGAAAGAAAAAAAGCCTAGAAGAAGTATTAAGGAAATATGGTCTAGTTGGTCTAAAAAGAAAAAGATACTTGTAATTATTTGTACCGTTTTTGTTTTGCTTCTTATTATTGGACTGATTTTGTTTTTTGTGTTAAGAGATAATAAGGAGGAAGAGCCAAAGCCTGAAGAACCAGAAGTAATTGTAGAGATGGATAATTATATTTATCGAGATGGAACTTTGGTTTTCTTAAATAGTAATGGGGATGAAATTGGTACTTATGAGTGTACGAATGCATCAGAAGAATTATGTTTTGTTCCTACTTATCATGATGAAGATCTATTTGACGGAGAAAAGAATGTTTATGAAGATGAATCTTTAATAGAAAGACAATCGCAAATTTATCAAGATAATTACGTTTTTGTTTTTGATAATGAAAATGTAGAGGATCAAGAACTTATTTTGTATAATATAGAAGAACAAAATAGTGAAGGAACTTATACTTTAGTAAAAGGATTTAGTGATAGTGATATTGTAGTCGTAAGAGATACAAATAATCGCTATGGAGTTTTAGAGCTTGGCGCTTCAGGAATAGAAGAAATATTAGATTTTTCTTATGATTATATTGGTAGACTTAGTAGTGATAGTAATTTTGTTGTCAATACGAATAATCGTTATTATATCTATGATATTAATGGAAAAAATTTAAGTAGTGGTCTTCGTTATGAAATAAAAAGTTATAATGGTGAATATATTGTTGTCGATAATAATGGTTATTATGTATATGATTATGATGGTAATTTGATTTTTGATGATGCTTATGATTATATTGAACTTCTAGAGGATTATGCTGTTTTGATTGATCGTAATTTACTATATATTCGTGATTATCAAAATAATAAATATAATGAAGTGGGTGTTGAACTTGATAATACTTATTATAATCCGCTCCATGTTTATAGTGAAGATAAAGTTTTGATTGAGACAAGAAGAGCTTATGAGATCTCTATTTCAGATGATATGTTGGATGTTACTTATACTCGTGATAATCGAGAGAGAACAGAATCTATTGATTTAAAAGATGGTAAGATGAGTGCTAATTATGATTATATTGGATATTATGATGGTATTTTATATTTTTATCAAGATGAAGAAAAAACAGATTTATTAGGTACTTATGAGTGTTCGAATGAAAACTCAAGTGATTTAACAAACTGTACAATTGCAACGGATTCTTTTTATAGTCATAATGAAGTAGAAGAAGATCGTTCTAGTAGTGTTGGATGGATTCCTATTTATAATGATCGATATGTATTTATTTTAGATACGATTGATTTAGATAATCCAACGATTGTTCTTTATGATTTAGAAGGAAAAGAAGCGCTTGCTCGTTATTCTTCAGTTGATAGTGGAGCTTATACAGGAAAAAAGGAAGTCACTTTTGTTGATACGAATGCTACTTACGTGATGGCACAAGTAAAAAGTGATGGTGATTATGGACTTCTTCGTATTGGTGATAATGTTTCTGGGACTATTGCTTTTGATTATGATTCCATTGAAAAAATAGGAGATTATTATGAAGTAGGAGCTTCTAGCGGAACTTATCAATTGTTTAATAATGTTGGGCAAGAAATTACAGAATCTTATGGATATCGTATAGTTGATTATGTTCCAAATTATTTGAAAGTAGTTAATGATGATCATTATTATGTATATGATTTTGATGGTAATCGAATAGATGAGGGAACTTATGCATATATTGATTTACAAAGTAATTATTATGTTGTAATTGATTCTAGTAATAAACTTAATATTCATAAATATACTGATCAAAATTTTGCTTTATCAGAATCCTTAGATGTAGGCACAACGGATTATGCTGGAAGTTATACGGTAACGGAATCTAATGGTGGGTTTGTTGTTACGATTAAGAGTACTAATACAACTTATACTTTTGATAGTAATGGACTTGTTCAAGTTAGTAGTTGAAATTTTTATTAAAATTTGTTACAATACATTTATTAAAAGTGATGAACAAGAGGAGTATGATGGATGCTTTTCTAGAGAGCTTATGGTTGGTGGAAATAAGTAAAGATAATATCAGAAGGTTGCTTGGGAGCTGGCTAATATGCCCGTCTTTAAAAAGGCGTTATCAATTTAAGTGAAATAAAAGGTGGTACCGTGAAGATTCTTCACCCTTTGGTGCTGCCTTTTTTATTTAAAAAAGAAAAGAGGAATGTGTATGTTAGATAAGAAATATGATCATATAAAAGTAGAAGAGGGGAAATATGAGAATTGGAAGAATGCTGGCTATTTTGAATCGGTAGATGAAAGTAGGGAGCCTTTTTGTATTGTGATACCACCTCCTAATGTTACCGGTAAACTTCATATTGGGCATGCTTGGGATACGTCTATTCAGGATGTACTCATTCGTTATAAAAGAATGCAAGGGTTTGATGCTTTATGGGTTCCGGGAATGGATCATGCTGGGATTGCAACACAAGCAAAAGTTGATAAAAAGTTAAAAGATATGGGTATTAATCCGAGAAGCTTATCAAGAGAAGAGTGGCTTAAACATGCTTGGGCTTGGAAAGATGAATATGCTCTAAATATTCATAATCAATGGGCTAAGTTAGGTCTTTCTCTTGCTTATTCGAAAGAAAGATTTACATTAGATGAGGGCTTATCGAAGGCAGTACGGAAAGTATTTGTTGATTTATATAACAAAGGATTAATCTATCAAGGAGAAAGAATTATTAACTGGGATCCGGTTAGTATGACTGCTTTATCAAATGAAGAAGTTATTTATAAAGATATTCCGGGGGCTTTTTATCATTTAAAATATAAATTAGTTGATAGTGATGAATATTTGGATGTTGCTACAACTCGACCAGAAACACTTTTTGGCGATACAGCAGTTGCTGTTAATCCGAAAGACGAGCGTTATCAACATCTCATTGGTAAAAAAGTTATTTTGCCGATTGTAGGTAGAGAGATTCCTATTATTGGTGATGAACATGCCGATATGGAAAAAGGTACTGGCTGTGTAAAGATTACGCCAGCACATGATCCAAATGACTTTGAAGTAGGAAATAGACACCATTTAGAGCGAATTGTTTGTATTAATCCGAATGGAACGATGAATGAAAATGCTTTCGGTTATGAAGGATTGGATCGTTTCCTTGCAAGAGAGAAATTAATTAGTGATTTGAAAGAACAAGGATTATTACTTGAAGTAGAATCAATTATGCATAATGCACCATTTAGTGAAAGAAGTGGAGCTTTAATTGAACCATATTTATCTAAACAATGGTTTGTTAAAATGCGTCCTTTAGCTGATCAAGTCTTAAAAACACAAAAGGATAAAAATAAAAAAGTTAATTTTGTGCCAAAACGGTTTGAGAAAATTATGAATCATTGGATGGAAATTACTTATGATTGGTGTATTTCTAGACAACTTTGGTGGGGACACAGAATTCCAGCTTGGTATAAAGATGGTGAAGTATACGTAGGTATGGAAGCGCCAATTGGTGAAGGTTGGGTACAAGATAGTGATGTCTTAGATACTTGGTTTTCTAGTGCTTTATGGCCATTTTCGACTTTAGGATGGCCGAGTGATACCGAAGATTTAAAAAGATATTATCCAAATCAAGTTTTAGTTACAGGCTATGATATTATTCCTTTCTGGGTAAATCGAATGACTTTTCAAGGTTTAGAATTCTTAGGAGAAAGGCCATTTGAGTATTGTTTAATCCATGGACTTATTCGTGATAAAGAAGGACGAAAGATGTCTAAGAGTTTAGGTAATGGTATTGATCCGATGGATATGATCGAAAAATACGGAGCAGATGCCCTACGATATTATTTAACTACAGCAGTATCAAATGGACTTGATATGAAGTTTGATGAAGAGGGACTAAAATCAACATGGAATTTTATTAATAAACTTTGGAATGCTTCGAGATTTGTTCTTATGAGTGTAGAAGGATTTATCGAGGATGAAAAGTTAGAAGAATTAAGTTTTATTGATAAATGGATTTTAACGAAGTATCATGAAACTGTAAAAAATGTGACTAAATATATGGATAAGTTTGAACTTAATAATGCTGGAACAGAAATTTATAATTTTATCTATGACGATTTTTGTGATCATTATATTGAATTTGCTAAATTTTATATGGAAAGTAATACCACTAAAAAAGTACTTGTAAAAGTATTAAAAGGTATTTTAAAAATGCTTCATCCTTTTATGCCATATGTTACGGATGAGATTTATAGTATGGTACCAGGCGTAAACGAAAATATCATGATCAGTGATTATCCTACATTTAATAAGAAAGAAGTATTTATGAGTGATGCAACACAGGTAGAACATATCATTGAATTTATGAAACTTTATCGTAAGACATATCAGGAAAATCATATGAATAAAAGTGTTCAAGTAAAATTTAATAATGATGCAGATTATGATTTAATTAAAAAAATGCTTAAAATTGAAAATATTGTAGAAAGTGCACTAGATATTACCGCTTATCCCGTACATTTTGGAGAATATGATGTTACGATTTATTTTGAAAAAGAAATAAATGAAGAAGACGAGCTGTTAATTCAAAAAGAAATTGATGGTTTAAAAGCAAGTATTGCTAAAAGAAAAGGTCTTCTTGCTAATGCAAATTTTGTAAGTAAAGCGCCAAGTCATTTGGTAGAACAAGAACGTGAAAAGTTAGCAATGGAAGAAGAAAAATTACGCAAATTAGAGCAATAATTTTTAATTTCATAAAAGTAATTTTGGAATTTTTATCTAAAATTACTTTTTTTGACAAAAAATATCAACTTTTTTTCCTTTTAAAATGTCTAATTATATGGAAGATGAAAAAAGTAGAGGAGATTTTATGAAAAGAAAAGTAGTTATTATTGGGGGAATCGTTTTAATTATAGGGTGTATTGTTTTTGGCGTGATGCAGTTATTTCAAAAAGAAGAACAACCTAAAGAAAATCATTTTGTTCAAAAAAATGATGATTTGAAGCAAAATGATATAGAGCAACCAGTAGTTGATAATGATAAAGATGAAGAAGAAGAAAAAGAGCCACCTATTTCTGAAGATGTTCTGGTACAAGTGGAAGTCGATAATTCTTTTTTTGATGATGCAGTTTTTATTGGAGATTCTAGAACCGAAGGCTTTATGATTTATGAAGATGTTAATGCTACATCTTATACCCATAAAGGTTTAATGGTTGATACAATTTTTACAAGTCCAGTGATTACGCAAGATGGAGAAAAAATTACGGTAATGGAAGCCTTAAAAAATACTTCATTTAATAAGGTTTACATTATGTTAGGAATTAATGAAACTGGTTGGCAGTCTAGTTATTTCTTTATCCAGAAGTATGGTGAAATTATTGATGAAATAAAAAAGATTAATCCAGATGCTATTATTTATGTGGAATCCATTTTACCAGTTAGTGAGAAAGTTTCAATGAATCATTCTTATATTAAAAAGGCAAAAATTGATGAGTATAATGTTTTGATTAAGGAAATGGTAAAAGAAAAAGGAGTTTATTATTTGGATATTTCTTCTGCTGTAGCAAATGAAGCAGGGTATTTACCGGAGGATGCTGCAACAGATGGAATTCATTTAAATAAGAAATATTGCGATAAATGGTTGCAATATTTAAAAACTCATTATATAGTAGAGAATTAAGGAAGTGATAAATTGAAAAAGATTATATTAGGTGTTTTTATGATTCTTTTTGTAACTGGTTGTGGGAATGAAGTAAAAACGTTTGATCCTAATGACTTAGCTAATGAATTAATCGCAGAGGTCAATTTTGATGATGAATTAACCAAATTTGAAGGAGATATTTCCAAGTTATATGATTTACCAGAAGTAGAGAATTACGTTGTTTACATTGGTAGTGGTGCTACTGCCGAAGAAATAGCAATTATTACTTTAAAAGATGAAAGCGATGAAGAAAGTGTTCGAGAAGCTTTAGAAAAAAGAGTAGAGGAACAAAAGCAAAGTTTTTCAAACTATGTTCCAGAAGAAGTCGCTCGTTTAGATAAAAGTGTGATTCAAAGTAATCAGAAGTATGTTGTTTTGTGTGTATCTGATGAAGATTTAGCGGAAGATATTATCCATCAATATTTATGAAATTAGATTATAGCAAAGATAAAATGATAATTGATTTTATTAAAGATAATCAAGAATATTTTTATCGTATTGCTTTTCGTTATGTTAAAAATCAAGATCAAGCTTTAGATATTGTTCAAGAAGCAATAGTAAAAGCATTACAAAAAAGATACACATTAAGAAATATTGAGTTTTTGAAAACATGGTTTTATCGAATTTTGGTTAATGAATGTTTTACAACAATGAAAAAGAGTAGGAAATTACTTTTTTTAGGAAGTTATCAAGATTTTGAAAATTCTTTACAAACGAGAGATCAATATCATGAAGAGGATGATTTATATCATGCGATGGATTTGTTAGATCCAAAACTTAAAATGATTGTTATTTTACGCTTTTTTGAAGATATGAAGTTAGAGGAAATTGCTAAAATTACAAAAACAAATGTTAGTACTGTAAAGTCTAGGTTGTATAAAGCTTTAAAACTTTTAAAAGTAAATATGGAGGATTTATATGAAGTATAAAAAAGAGAAAATAGAAATTCCCAAAGGGTTAGATGAGGTAGTTAATCAAGCAATCTATAATGGGTTAAATAAACCAATTCATAAAGTAAAGCCTTTGCAAGTATTTGGTGGTGCTTTGGCTGGGTTTTTAATTGTTTTTGTAACTTTATTAAATACGGTACCAGTATTTGCTAAGACGATGTTTGAAATTGATTTTATTGGAGATATTTGTCGGATATTTACTTTTAGGGAATATCATTTTCAGGATGAACTGGAATATATTGATGTTTGGGTTCCCCAAATTGATTTAGATAAAAACGACGATTTAGAGAATCGAGTTAATTTGGAGATTAGTAAAATTATAAATGAAGAAGTTTCAACTGCTAAAGTGAGAGCACAAGAATATTATGATGCTTTTATTGCTACTGGTGGTAATCCTAAAGATTTTCAAACGATTCATGTTAAAATTGATTATGAAATTAAACAGTTGAGTTCTAAAGTTGCTTCTTTTGTTATTAATAAGAGTGAGACTTTTGCAAGTGCTTATAATACACAGTACTATTATAATATTGATTTAGAAACAGGACGGATTTTTAATTTGAAAGATTGGTTTGGTAATGATTATAAGAGTATTATTGGAGATCAAATTGATGAACAAATTTCTAAGATGAGTAAAGAAGAACAAGAAGCTTTATTAATTGATGGTTCAATAGAGGATTATATTGATGAAAATCAAGAGTTTTATATTAATGATAAAAATCAAGTCGTAGTTGTTTTTCCTAAATATGAAATCGCGGTTGGTTCTTTGGGTGCCTTAGAATTTGTGATTGAAGGGTAGTTATTGTGCTTTTCAGTAGTCAAGTCTTTTTATACTTTTTTTTACCAATTACTCTTATTATTTATTATTTAAGTCCTAGAAAGTTTCGTAATTTTATTTTACTTGTTGCTAGTTTGGTTTTTTATGCTTGGGGAGAACCTGTATATATTTTAATTATGCTTTTTTCTACGGTTTTTGATTATGTTAATGGTTTGTTAATTGACAAGTTTCAAAAAGAGAATAAAAATCGTTATGCTAAAATTGTTTTAATTGTTTCAGTTGTAGGTAATTTATCTATTTTAGGATTCTTTAAATATAGTAATTTTCTCATTACTAATTTAAATTCTTTGTTTCATTTTGATTTGTCTTTGCTTTCGATTGCTTTACCAATTGGGATTTCTTTTTATACTTTTCAGACTATGTCTTATACTATTGATGTTTATAAAAAGAATGTAGAAGCACAGAAGAATCTTATTTCTTTTGCTACCTATGTTACCTTATTTCCTCAATTAATTGCAGGTCCCATTGTTAAATATCGTGATGTTCGTGAAAGTTTGGAAAATCGGAAAGAAAATATTAGTGATTTTTCAGAGGGAGTAAAACGATTTATTTTGGGGTTATTTAAAAAAGTTATGCTTGCTAATAATATTGGCTTTCTTTGGGAAAGTATCAATGCTATACCGAATCAAGAGATGAGTGTTATTTTAGCATGGATCGGAGCAATTTGTTTTACTTTGCAAATTTATTATGATTTTTCGGGTTATTCAGATATGGCTATTGGTCTTGGAAAAATGTTTGGTTTTCATTTTTTAGAAAACTTTAATTTCCCGTATTTATCTAAAAGCATTACAGAATTTTGGAGGAGATGGCATATTTCTTTGGGGTCTTGGTTTAAAGAGTATGTTTATATTCCTTTAGGTGGTAATCGGAAGGTTATGAAAAGAACAATTATCAATTTATTAATTGTTTGGTTTTTAACGGGATTATGGCATGGTGCTAGTTGGAATTTTGTCGTTTGGGGTCTTTATTTTTGTGTTCTTCTTATTTTGGAAAAGTTATTTTTGGCTAAGTTTTTAGCGAAAATGCCTAAATTTTTCCAACACATTTATACGATGTTTTTTGTTATCATCAGCTGGGTTATTTTTGCCTCACCAACTTTAAGTGATGGACTAGAGTATTTAAAAGTAATGTTTGATTTTGGTGGGATGTTTATTAATCAAGAAGTTCTTTATTTACTTTCTTCTCATTTTGTTTTATTTGTTGCTTGCATTTTGGGATGCACTACCATTTTTAAAAATATTCGCGAAAAATTAAAGAGGAAGAAATGGTTTTGTTTGGTTGATTCTATCTTATTCTTAGGTATGTTTATCCTTTCTTTAACCTTTTTAGTAGGAGCTACATATAATCCGTTTTTATATTTTCGATTTTAGGAGGGTCTATGGAAAGAAAAGTTAATTTTATTTTTATTATTGTTTTTGTTTTATTTCTTACCTTTATGGGAGCTTCTTATTTCTTTTTAGAAGATCAAACTTTTTCTGTTAATGAAAATAGGGTATTACAAACTTTGCCAGATTTTTCATTTGAACATTTATTAGATGGATCTTATATCAGTGATATTGAAAGTTATATTAATGATCAGGGGTTATTTCGAGATCAATTTATGGAACTTAAAACTTCTTTCTTACTTTTACTTGGTAATAAAGATATTAATCAGGTGTATATTGGAAAAGATGGTTATTTGCTTCAAACAGTTTTATCTTCTGATTTTCATTATGAACAATTTTATAAAAATATAGAATCTATTCATTCTTTTGCTTCTAATAGTCAAATTCCTGTTTCTTTGATGCTTGTTCCATCTTCTTATTCTATTTTAAATGATAAATTACCTGAGTATGCATCACCAATTAATGAAGTGGATTTAATTTTGGAAATGAAAGAGAAATATCAGGATTTATCTTTCATTGATGTTTCTTCTCATTTAGAGGAACATCAAGATGAAACTATTTATTATAAAACCGATCATCATTGGACTACTTTGGGGGCTTATTATGCTTATCAAGCTTGGCAAGAAGAAAAGGGAATAGAAGTGTTAATGGATTCTTATCAAATAAAAGAAGTTTCTTCTGATTTTAAGGGATCTTTGTATTCTAAGGTTTTAAATCCAAATAGTGCGGTTGATCAAATCCAATTGTTTTATCCCAAGGAAGAGATTCCTTATACAGTCATGTATAACTTTAATCAAAGGGAAAGTACATCGGTATATGATTATGATAAATTGGATGTTAAAGATCAATATCAAGTGTTTTTAGGTGGAAATTATCCAGAGATTACTATTCATACAAATAGTGATAATGATCGCTCTATTTTGCTTTTTAAAGATTCTTTTGCAAATTCTTTTTTACCATTTTTGATTCATGATTATGAAAATATTTATGTAGTTGATTTAAGATATTTTAATCAAGATGTTTCTAGTTATATTGAAGAAAGAGAAATTGATGAAATTTTATTTTTGTATAATGTTACGAATTTAGCAGATGATACATCTTTGAAGAAATTATAAAAAACAGATAAGATTTTTTTAGTCCAATCTGTTTTTTGTTTAACTTACTTTTTTTAATTTACGCACTTTTGCTTGATATTTTAAATTATATTTTTTAATCATCTTTTTCTTTTTTAACATTTTTTCTTCATTTTTTAATTATTTTATGAGATTCCTCTTTGTTTTCACCATTTATCTCCATCTTTTAAAAATAACAATTTCGTAATTTTACATAATTTAATCGACTAGAACGTGTTTGAAAAATGCTTTCTGCAAGATGTGTGTCACAATTTGCGGGAGATTGTGCATGAATGAGGGCAGCATAACGGGCGGCTACGTCAACTGAATGAAGCCAACACAACTCTATAGGAAAACAGGCACGTTATTTGACAAAATGTCAATGAGACAATTCACGAAAAACGACTTTTTACTCAGAAGTGATGAAAAGAAAATTAAGTGGGAATCCACGGTAATTCCATATTATCTCCCTCACACTTTCATAAAAATATATCTAAAAAACACAACGGCAATCCCTATACACAAAAAAGGTCCCAGCGCAAAGCAATCCTTTCGCTTCGCACGCTTTGTAATCAGTAGAAAAAATCCATATAATCCTCCTAAAAGTAATCCCGCACAAGCAGCAAATATATTCCACTTTATCCCTAGTAACACTCCACTTGCCGCCATTAGCTTAACATCTCCTCCACCCAGTCCGCCTGAACATAAAATTGCAAGTATGAACATCGGAATACTAACCGAAAACACTCCCAAAAAGCGACTTAAGAATGTAACTTCCTGGAAAACAAAACCACTCCAGATTCCTGAAATAAACAAAAGTACATTTAACTGATTCGGAATTATCTTGATTTTAAAATCAATTATAGAAATAACCAGTAAAATACTAACTATAACAATCATTGTAATTACCCTCATATACTCCCCCTGGCTCCTGCTAATTGCAGAATTTTTATTAAGTTTACTATTTTACAGACCCTGTAACCCAAATACTATAATTATGAAAATCCCTGCAATGGAGTTATTAACATGTGTTTAATCTATAAACCATTCCAACTGACAGATTTAACTTGACTCAAAAATAATTTTTTAAATAACTTTCATTATTTTCTCTTGAACTTTTAAAAGTATTAAATTTCTATTTGAGTTATTTTATACCATTTATGTGTTTGTTTTTCCATTTTATACCATTTTTCTTCTAGAGTCAACTATTTATTTACAAAATTAAAAAGAAATTATATACTACCTTCAGGAGGATACAAATTAATATGGTCAAATTAATCGAAACAGTATACAATTTTTTATGGGGAGATTTACTCACCGCACCCTTACCCGGCGGCGGAACACTCCCCCTTTCACTTTTAGTCATTTTACTAATTCCTACCGGAGTGTATTTCACAATCCGTACAAAGTTTCTGCCAATACGTCTCTTTAAAGATATGGTTGGCGCACTTTTCGAAAAAAAAGACGAAGAACAAAGCGCACTTTCCGTCATCCAGACTTTGATTGTTTCCACAGCAACTCGTGTTGGAATGGGCAATCTGGTCGGTGTAGTTGCCGCAATTTCCGCTGGCGGAGCTGGTGCTGTTTTCTGGATGTGGGTTACTGCCCTTATCGGTTCTTCCACCGCTTTTATCGAAGCAACTTTATCACAGATTTATAAAGAAAAAGACCCTCTATATGGAGGATATCGAGGAGGACCTGCTTACTACATTCATCGATATTTTGAAGAAAAATCCGGCAAGAAAAAACGTTATGTACTTCTTTCCGTACTCTTTGCCATTTCCGGCCTTATATGCTGGTGCGGCATCAGTCAGGTAGTAAGTAATTCCGTAGCATCTGCTTTTAAAAATGCTTTTCACATTCCACCGATTTACACTACAGTTATTCTTGTAATACTTGCCGCAATTATCGTACTTCGAAAAAATGCAACTGTAAAAGTTTTGGATATTATCGTTCCCATCATGGCTGGATTTTATTTACTGATTACATTGTTTATTATCATCACAAATATCACACAGCTCCCTGGTGTATTTGAACGAATCTTTTCTGAAGCTTTTGGTTTCCGTCAGGTAGCCGCCGGGGGATTCGGTGCCGTCCTTATGAATGGAATCAAACGAGGCCTTTTTTCAAACGAAGCCGGTTCTGGTTCTGCCCCTTGCGCAGCCGCAGCCGCTGTTGCAGATAATCCTGTTAAAGTCGGATTAACACAGGCGTTAGGCGTTTTTATTGACACGCTTATGATCTGCAGTTGTACTGCTATGATCATGCTCCTTACTCCAACAAAGCTCACTGAAGGACTCGTTGGAATGGATTTATTACAAAAAGCAATGGAATATCATCTCGGCTCATTCGGAGTAATATTCATTGCCATAACGTTATGGTTATTCAGTTTTTCTACATTTATCGGAATCTTGTTTTATGCACGCTCCAACGTAGCTTACCTCTTTGGAGATAACTGGTTCTCTCAAACAGCTTACAAAGTTCTTGCTCTAGCAATGCTTTTTGTTGGAGGACTTGCTGCGTATACAATTGTATGGGATTTGGGAGATGTCGGAATTGGATTGATGACGATCTTTAACATCATCATGTTATATCCGTTGTCGAAAAAGGCTCTACAAGCCCTAAAAGAATACGAGAAGAAATTCTAAGTTGTAGGATTGAGATAAACAGACGAGTCCCCGAACCCTAGCATCTGCAAAAATGCTTCATATCACTGCACTCTTAATGCTCACCCGCATTAAGAGTGCAGTGATATGAAGCATTTTTGCAGATGCTAGGGTTCGGAGACTCTGTTTTTCTTAAATCTGCAATTATATTAATTCTATAAACGTAAAAGCTTTCACACTCTGAATTGAACTCTTTCCCAAATCAGATTTCTTGAAATTCTTTTGTAAATCATCTTTACTCATCCGTATCCATCCACATTAAAACTTTTTTACACTTTGAACAATACCATGCACAATGCTCCATATTGTCTGTAGAGATACTAATAATTTCTTTAGTAAAAAACCCTTTCAACCCCTTCTTCTTTTTTTCTTCATCAGATGTAAACTCATAACAGGAATGTCCGCCCTGTCCATATCCTTCAACTATTCCTTGTTGCATTTCATTTCCACAATCTAAGCACTTCATTATGTTCTCCTTTTAAGTCTCAACTTCTCTAGTCCTATAAATATCACTCAATTCGATAGCTATACTATCACACTTTAACTTTGAATATTATTTCTATTTTCTTACTTTTTATGCAGAACATTCTTGCAATCCTCTCTTTTTAACTACAGAAAGCAACAAACGATTACAAAAAAATCGCAACTTTCCGGAGAATCCTCAAATCCCCCAATATGAATCCTGATTTTACTTCAGCGACCACAGTCAGCCCGAAAAGAGAGCCTATCCCCTATATTTGTGGCCTCGGAGCAAGGTTTGGATGCGAGCGCTTAAGCGAACATTCAAACCGCCGCGACTAAAGTCACAAATATAGGGGATAGGCTCTCTTTTCGGGCGTCCGTTTTGTCTCAACAAATCAGGGCTTTATTTCTTCTTTGTTTTTTGTTTCACTGCCGTTGTTGTGGTTTCTGTTGCCGCTTCTGTAGTCGCAGAAGCCGCCTTATGCTCCTCATAAGTTTTACTGAAAATATTGGAGCCATCATTCTTCACTGTATCCATCTGGAAATACAGATAATCATTTTTCTGTGGATTCAGCACTCCATCAATCGCTTCTAAGCTTGGGCTACATATTGGTCCAACTGGCAGGCCTTTATGCTTATATGTGTTATATGGAGAATCCACTTTTAAGTCTTTATACATTACTCGTGCGATTCCATACTGGCCTTTTGTAATAGCATATACAGCAGTGGAATCGAACTGTAACTTCATCTTTTTATCAAGACGATTCTGAATAACGCCTGCGATAATCGGATATTCCTCCGGAAGTTCTGTTTCTTTCTGTAAAAGAGATGCACGAATCAGAACTTCTTCCACTGTCATACCAAGCTTTTTCGCTTTTTCCTGTCTTGTCGCATCGAACTTTTTATCAAATTCATCGAGTATCTTTGCCACAAGCTGATCACCGGTAATATCTTTCGCTAAGTAATAGGTATCCGGATAAATATATCCCTGTAACTGATAAAATACTTTTTTCTTTTTCGGAAGGACATCTTTATACTTTGATGTCACAGCTGCATTCGTTACTGCAGTAAGGAATTCCTGGGCGGACATAATTCCTTCTTTTTCGAGTTTGCTTGCCGTCATCTCAATCGTGTATCCTTCTGGAATGGTGAATTTATTCTCTTTTTGACCGTCCTGCGTTGCCAGTTCTTTGATAACTTTACCCAAACTCATTCCATTATTTAAATCAAATGTTCCATAGCGAAGCTTTCCTTTATAATCAGAGAAATATAGCTTCAATAAAAATGCGGCCTCGTATCGAATGATACCTTTTTTCTTAAGAATCGCACTTACATCTCTTGAAGTACTTCCCTTTTCAATCGTGATTTCAATATCCTTTCCTGCTACGGATTTTTCCTGAAAATATTCCTTTCCTATTGGGTAGGATACAACCGCACTTTCCACAAGAATCAGGACTAATAATCCTAATATTGCATTTCTAACAGGGTGAGACTTATGTTCCTCTGCCTCACCTGTTACCTTATAAAAAGATTCCTCAACAGCTTCTGCCTCCTGCTTATCTACCTTGCTATGTCTGCGCTTTCGGCTGCCTTTTTGTTCTTTTACATCATCTTCGCTATCAGTTTTGGAACTATCTGATTGGGTCTCTGACTTTTTCCCTTTTGATTTGGCCGATGCCTCCTCTATATCCTTTTGTACTGGCTTCTTTGCTCTATTCTCCTTTTCTGCCGATACAGACTTTCTAGCTGTCTCATCAGAAAGATTTCCGGAATCCGATTCTTTTTCTTCAGAAGATTCCTCAGCCTCTACATTCTCTATAAAATGAACTTGCAGCTTGCCATACAGCTCATCTTTTTCTGTATTCTCTTCCTTTCGCATTGTTTACCTCCAAAACAGATATCCTTTACAATCTTTCTTTTCTTTCGTATGATAAACAAGAATATACAAAAATAAAATGAAAGGTATTCTGTTATGTTTAACTTTTTTATTATTATGGACGAAATCCAGGGAAATAATATTGCCCGGAATTTTTCCTCAGAATATTTTAACTATACCATAAATTTCATAATTTCTAAAGAGTTTCCTGCCTTGACTGATTTCCCAGATTTTTCGCTTATTTTATGTGACCTTGACAAAAACATCGAACTTGCAAAAAAACACAACCTTCCCGTCATCGCATTTTCACACAAAAATAACAGACAAGAATCCCTGATGGGGACCCCGTGGCTGATTTTAGATACAGATGGACTCAGTCCATTTTTCTTAAATGAAGTGTATTGCAGACATTATAAAAAACCTCTAACTATAACCACCACAAACCGCTGCATCATCCGAGAACTCACCACCAGGCAACTCCCTGAACTTCTGCAACTGCAAGAAGAAAATAAAAACAACCCTTCCGGCTGCTTCTTTCCACAAAACTGTACCACATACGCAGAAGCCGAAGAATTTCTTCAAAATTATATAAAAAATCAATATGCATTTTATGGATATGGAATTTATGGAATCTTCAACAAAGAAAATGAGACTTTTTTAGGAATTGCCGGTTTTTCACCATTTGAAAATGTAATAACTTCAGACACCCTAAACTCAAAAGAAAAAAATTTTAAAATTTCTGAGAATTTGTCAGAGAAAATTCCCGAGAAAAAAAGCAAAAATATTTCTGAGCACTGTTCCGAAAAAACTTCCGAAAAATATCCCGAAAACGATTTTAATGAATATTCTGCCGAAATCGGTTACTCTGTTCTAAAAAAATGGCAGCAACAAGGAATCGCCTCAGAAATTCTTCCTCCTCTGATTCACTTCGGCAAAGAATATTTAGGCTTCACGAAAATTGTTACCAGAATAGAGAAAAATAATATTGCCTCCATTCGGTTAGCAAAAAAAAATAATTTAAAAATTCTGATTTGTCAGGCTACGGAGCAGACGAACTCCTGAAGCCTCCCTCAAATCTTTCTCAAAATAAATCCTGAATTTGCATGGGCAGCCAACAAACAGCTTCCAAAGAGAGCCGATACCCTATATTTGTGGCCTCGGAGCAAAGGTTGGATGCAAGCGGTTAAGCGAACATTCAACCTGCAGCGACTAAAGTCACAAATATAGGGTATCGGCTCTCTTTGAAAGCGTCTCCTTTGCTGCGCAAATCAGAATTTATTGAATGAACATCGCATCTCCAAAGGAGAAGAAGCGATATCTTTCCTTCACTGCCTCCTCATACGCTGCCATAATATGCTCTTTCCCTGCCAGTGCAGATACAAGCATTAACAAAGTAGATTCTGGCAAATGGAAGTTTGTGATCAGGCAGTCCAGCGTTTTAAAACGATAACCCGGATAAATAAAAATCTCCGTCCAGCCACTGCAAGCCTTTAAACGTCCGTTTTCATCTGCCGCAGATTCAATCGTGCGGCAGCTTGTCGTTCCGACACAGATCACGCGTCCGCCCCTGTCTTTGGCATGGTTGATCTTCTCCGCCGCTTCTTCATTTATCATATAAAATTCCGAGTGCATATGATGATTTTCCACATCGTCAACTTTGACAGGACGAAATGTTCCCAAACCTACATGTAATGTTACTCTTGCAATATCAACGCCTTTTTCTTCAATTTTTCTAAGTAGTTCCGGCGTAAAATGAAGTCCTGCCGTCGGAGCGGCTGCTGAACCTGAATGTTCTGCATAAACCGTATTATATCTGTTCTTATCCTGAAGCTGATGCGTAATATACGGCGGAAGAGGCATTTGACCGAGCTGATCTAATATTTCTTCAAAGATACCTTCGTATTCAAAATGGATCAGTCTGTTTCCTTCGTCCACGATATCGACAACTTCTCCTACGAGCAGCCCGTCTCCGAAACTAATCCGCGTTCCCGGTTTTGCCTTACGACCGGGTTTCACGAGCGTTTCCCACACATCATCCGCTCCTCTTTTCAGAAGAAGCACTTCGATCTTCGCTCCGGTTTCTTCTTTTGCTCCGATCAATCTGGCAGGGATTACCTTTGTATCATTTATCACGAGACAATCGCCTTCATTCAAATAATCGATAATCTCACTGAATACATGATGTCCGATCTTACCGGTTTCTTTGTCCACTGTCATAAGTCTGGAAGAGGAACGGTCTTCAAGCGGATCCTGCGCGATCAACTCCTCCGGAAGATCATAATAAAAATCACTTGTTTTCATATTCGGTTTATCTCCTGTTATTTCTAAGAAGCAAGCCTTGTTTTATTGTGTTCTAAGCTCTGCGCCCATTTTCTTTCCGAGTTTTTTCATAACCTGTTCGGCGACGCTTTCGATCTCCTGTGATGTCAGCGTTTTCTCATCAGATCCGATCGTCAGTCTGATCGTTACGGATTTTTTGCCCTGCGGAATCTGTTTTCCTCTGTATTCATCTACAAACGATGCGTCTTTTAAAAGGGCGCTTGCTTTCTTTTTACCCATAACGGCATCATAAATGTCATTCCATACTGCATCGGAATCAAAAAGCATGGAAATGTCATAGTCTGTCTCAGGATACTCTGCAAGATGCTCGAATTTATTCGTTCTTGATTTCAGCGGTTTCAGTTTTGAAGCATCCATTTCAAAAAGAATCACAGAAAGATTCTTAATGCCGCATTCCATAGAAACTTTTTTCGCTACAAGCCCCATATCGCCGATTTTCTCGTCATCAAGGTAAATATTCAGCCACACAACATTGTCAGCCCATACCGGCTTTTCTTCTTTTTTAAACTCATACGCTTCCATATGCGTATATCTCGGCATATACTCAAGAACTCCTTTTGCCTCTCTGAAAAGCATACCGATGTCCTTTACGCTGCTTGCAAATGCCGCTCCGATATGTCTGCGCTGTTCAGGAAGAGATTCCGTCTCATCATATGCATTTGTGTAGTTTTTATCAAAGAACACCTGAGCCTCTTCAAAGATAGAAAAATCATTAAAGTAACGCTCGTTTTTCGCAACCGCCTCGCAAAGGTTCGGCAGAAGAGAAGAACGAATGCAGCTCATATCCGGCGCCGGAGGCGTGGAAAGTTTCAAAACTCCGTCTGTGCTTTGCAGAACTGCGTTTACAAACACATCGTTCATCCACGGATAAGTATATACTTCCTGCATTCCACAGCGTATTGCAAGATATTCTTTAATATTTCTTACAAGACTCTTATCTTTCTGATTGATCGAGTCTGTAAATGTCGTCGTAAACTCTGTCGCCTCGAAATTATCGTATCCGTACATTCTGGCAACTTCTTCCATCACATCGTCTTTAATGGAAATATCTCCTGTCGAACGCCATGTCGGCGCCGTCACATGCATGTTGTCTCCGTCGATCTGAACATCGAATCCAAGCTGCTCTAATTTGCCCTGGATTTCTTCGTTTGTCAAATGTTTTCCAAGTCTCTTCTCAAGCCATGTCAGATTAACGTCAATCTCTGCTCTGTCGAGTTTTTTCACATAATTATCGCAGTATCCTGTCACCTGAAGTTCAGGATAAAGCTCTTTAAAATACTTCATTGAAAGAGCAAGCGCCTGATCGCATCTTTCAGGATCGATTGCTTTCTCATATCTGGAAGACGCTTCTGTACGCGTATCGTAACGAAGCGCCGTACGGCGGATGCCTGTCGCTTCAAAGTTTGCCACTTCAAGAATCACGCGTTCCGTCTTCGGCAGGATCGAATCTTTCGCTCCGCCCATAACTCCTGCAAGAGCAACCGCGCCTTCGGAATCTGTGATTACAAGATCATCTGCGTTTAATTCAAGTTCTTTATCATTTAAAAGAAGCAGTTTCTCACCTTCTCCTGCATGTCTTACAACAATGTGATCCGTAATATTGTCCGCGTCAAATGCATGTGTCGGATTTCCTGTTGCAAGCATTACATAGTTCGTGATATCAACAAGCGCATTGATCGGACGCATTCCTACTTTCCAGATTCTATTCTGCATTTTATACGGCGCAGGTTTTACAGCCACGCCTGACATTTCAACGCCGATATATCTTGTACATCTGTCAGGATCTTCTATCTCGACTTTAAAATCAGACTGAACGTCTGCCCGGAAAGGCTCGATCTTTGCAAGCGGCAAGTTATAAAGAGCCGCGATCTCGCGGGCGATTCCGTAATGTCCCCAAAGGTCCGGTCTGTTTGTCATTGATTTATTGTCGATCTCAAGAAGCACGTCATTCATATCCAAAGCATCTGCCAAAGAAGTTCCTGCCGGAACGTCAAACGCTGACAGATCAAGGATTTCTCCTTCTGTTTCTGACGGGAACAGCTCGCCTAATCCGATCTCATCTGAAGCGCAGATCATACCGAATGACTCAACTCCGCGAAGTTTAGAATTTTTGATCACTACAGGCTCACCCTCGCCGTGCCAGCGGACAACCGCTCCCGGACAAGATACTGCAACGCGCATTCCTTCTTCCAGATTAATGCCTCCGCATACGATGTCTTTGATCTCATCACTGCCGATATTTACTTTACATACTCGCAGTCTGTCCGCATTCGGATGCGGCTCGATCTTTTCGATCACTCCGACGATCATATTTTCAAAACGTTCTGCAAGATATTCCACATCTTCCACTTCGACTGTAGACATTGTCAGATCGTACGCCAGTTTTTTCAGATCTGCATCTTCCGGAATATTTACATAATCTCTAATCCATGATAATGATAATTTCATAGTCTCTCTCCTCGTATCTAAATTGCCTCTATCTAAACTGTTTCAGGAATCTTAAATCTGCGCTGTGGAACAATCTTACGTCATCCACGCCGTAGCGCATCATAACAAGTCTGTCCAAACCGATATTTACATAAAATCCTGTATACTCATCCGGATCAAGCCCTGCTGCCCGAAGAACGTTCGGATGCGGAGAACCGCCCGGCATAACTTCGATCCAGCCGACATGTTTACATACGCTGCATCCTTTTCCGCCGCAAACCTGACACTGCATGTCGATCTCAAATCCCGGCTCTACAAACGGGAAGAAACCGGAACGCATTCTGACCGGAACGTCCGTTCCAAACACTTTGCTCAAAATACTCTTAATCATTACTTTACCTGATGTAAACGTAATATCTTTGTCCACGATCAGCGCCTCATACTGGAAAAACGCTCTCTCATGATGCGCGTCCGTTGTCTCATTTCTGTACACGCGACCCGGATATACGAAACGATACGGCGGTTTGTGTGTCTGCATATAGCGAACACTTCCGCCTGTCAGATGCGGACGAAGGCAAAGCTTCTCATTCGTGCTTCCGCTGTCATGTCCTTCCAGCCAGTATGTGTCCATACTCTCACGCGCCGGATGATTCGGCGGAAAATTCAATTTATCAAACGCATACATTTCACTTGTGATCTCGTCTTCCTCGAACACCTCGAATCCCATCGAACGGAACGTATCGTTCAAGTCATAACACATCTGCGTGATCGGGTGAAGTCCGCCGCCTGTCGGCAGGATACCCGGAACAGAACAGTCAAAATCAGGAGACACTTCCGAAGCTTTCAGCTTCAGCTCCATCCTCTTCTCATCGATCAGGTCCTTCACTTCATTTTTCGCCTGATTCAAAAGTTTTCCCATCTCAGGACGAAGCGCCACATCCACTGTAGGGATCTCTTTCATCAAAAGACTTAATGAACCCTGCTTTCCGATATACGCGCTTTTTACATTTTGCAGTTCACCCTCGCTCACTGCATCAGAAATCTTACCTTTTGCTTCTGATAAAATACTGTTGATTTTATCTTTCATTTTATTTCTCCTTCCCAAATTGTTTTTTCATTTGAACTTCCTCGATGCGGCGTGCGCATCCTCCCTAAGGGATCTATGCCATAGGAAATCGAATTTTTCTATAGCATAATCACCGGAAGTGCCAAAAGGCACATTCCGGGATTGTAAGCGGTCGCCAAGGTCTCGGGCAAGCCCGGACTTTGGCCCGTCGCCTATACAAAAAAACACCGTCGCTTGTCTGTTCAACAAGGGACGATGTTAATCGCGGTACCACCCTATTTCAGAGCATCCTATCTGCTCTGCGCTCTCATTGTGTAAAATATTGCTACACGAACATCCGACTTAACGCACAAACTGCTTTTCGCCGGAAGACTCCCATACTGAAACTTCAAGAAGGGTCGCGCGGAATGCTCTCAGCCGATGACACTCCGTCTCTGGGTCGCTCTGCCTACTCTACTCACATATGTTCATAGTCTAATTTCTGAAATTATGATTTTGTTTCTGTTATATTTTTTAATCTCCCGCTTTGTAACAACAAACATTGTTCCAATCGGCTGATTCTAAATTATTTTGGCACAGATTACGTTTTTTGTCAATGACGGAAATTTACCTCCTCTGTCACGTTCCGCATAAGCATTTCCAAAAAGCGTTCTTTCTTAGTTTCTCCTGTAAGCTCTTTGAAGTAAACGCCTTTTCTTGTTTTTAAATAAGCTCTTACATTTTTACTTTCGTAAAAATCTGTCTTGTGAGTCAGCGTCATCTCATCAAGCGCTTGCGGACAACTGATGAAAAGAGACTGCATCGCCTGTTTCGCTTTCGCATTCTGCTCCAATCCGGTCACGGCATCACCATTTGCACAATAAATATGGATGTTCAATCCAAACACGAGCACAAGAGTCTTCGTTTTATTACCGATGATCGCGCTCTCCACCGGTATATCAAATACTGCTAGATAAACCTGCTTATCATTTTCAAGCTGAAGATTCATCTGTTCAAATGTATAATCCAAAGCATTTTGCCTTAATTCCAAATATCGTTCTGACACTTCTTTTATAGCCATAAATTTACTCTCCTCCTGCCAGTTCTGCATAGATATCTTTTATCCTGCGGTACGTTCCATCCTGCTTTTTGTACAGCTTATCATTCTCCGATTTATACAGAGGGAACTTATTTTCCTCAAGAACCTGCTTCAAAATAACCGCCGCATTTTCAAGACACTTTTCTGTCATACAGTTGTCAAACTTTTTTATTCTGTACAACGTATTCCAATCTTTCGCTTCATCTTTCAGATCAAACGTAAATGCCCCGCGGTCTGCATCCAGTGTAACATAAATTTTTGTCGGCTCATAGAAAAATCTGATCTGAAACTGCCCCATAGGGCCGATCGCACTGCTTTCACCGATCACCCGTATCTGTTCGCCGAATATTTTACAAATAATCTTCTTATATTTACACATCATTTCCTTTTGCTCTGTCTCCATACGTTTCCGCTCCATATATTCATATTGTGAACTACCCATTGTCTGAAGCCTGTGGGCTTCCTGTTTCAATCCGATACATGATGTCTGTCGGCAAAATCACAAAAACTTTAAAATCCGCTCTGTTCTTGGGTAACACAACACAGTCACCTGCTCTTCTCCTTCTAACTCATAATACTCATCCGAAGAAATTTCCATCTGATATTCCGTCCACTCGTCATCTCTTCCGCATAAATAGTAATGCCGTGAAATAAGACCATATATTCCCGACGATTCACGCATAGTAACTGACGTCAGACGCACAACCTCCGGTCCTGATATAAGATCCAATACAAGCTTTCCTGATATCCATCCGCCAATACCTAATATCAATACCAGCAGCAATACTCCGAAAACAACCGCCGTTTTATTTGTCTTCCTTTTATGAATGATCGTCCACACACAGCTTCCTCCGATACCGAAAAATAAAACCGCATTTGAACCTTCATTTACCATTCCCAATACACCTGTTTCCGGGATTACAATTTTAACAATCAAAAAAACCAGCACTAAAATCCAAAAAATTGTTGTAAATAAATCTCGTTTCTTTTCTTTTTCATCTCTCGTTTTCATACTCACCGTTTTACAGCCTCCTTATTTTTCAAGCTGCAATCCGCCTTTACTCTGGTCTTGATAAGTCAAATTGCGCTCAGCCTTACTGTACAGCATGCCACAAATCACCCTCTTTTACAAATTTATATCCATGTTGCCGCAAATACTCGATCTCTTTCGCAAAAAAACTTCCGTCTCCGCTGAATTTCGCCGGATCATGAGATAAGTATATATCTCTTCCCGACGCGATTTCAATATCAAGAAATTTCTCATTTACTTTCCACATTTCATCTCTCGAATACGTTTTTGCCAGCTCATCCCACTCATCCAAATTATAATACTGTGCGTCATATTCTTGCGCTATTTTATCATATGAAGTCGATTTTCCGTCCTCAAACTTACCAAGCACGACGGCATCCGATTTACCCTTTCCTTTTATTGCGCCAAATGCGAGATCTTCTGCTTCCTGATTTGTAAATGTCGCAGTCTTTGCGCTGTCTGCATCTGTCTTTGGATGCAAAAAGCTTTCCTGTTTTTTCGCATACTCTGAACGGATTTTTATCACTTCATTGTGATCAACTTTCTTCACCGCTATATGCTCGGACACTTTCTGATTTGCAAAATCCCACGCATCCATATCTGCATCAGATAGTCCCGGAGGGTTATGTTTTCCGCTTTCCATGTTCTGCATCGATTGATTATACCGTTTCGCCTCTGAAAATGTCATATCATCTGTAAACGGAACATGTTTACTTCCCACCTTATCAAGTCCTTTATCCAATCCAAACTCAAGTCCTGTTTTAAGAAGTTCCGTCTGAAAGTCGCCCAAATCCAGCTCTTCACGCGCCCAGTTTGTCATAGTTTCGGCAGTAAAATCAACCGCCATGTCTTTTACAGCCTCTTTTGCTACTCGTTTCGCGCTTTCGCGCGCGATTGCCTTTACTCCAAGACCGGCCCCCGCCTTAGTTCCTTGACCAATAGGAACTAAAAGACCCGCAACCATCATATTTATATTTCCCCATGCGTCATATGCCTCTTGATTCCCCTGAAATACTGTATCTCTGATAAAATTAAAAGACTTACTTGTCAGATCTTTAGCTCTTCCATAATGAACGTCCTGAATGCCCTCTATCGCTTTACTCGCCCCATAGAGAGCGGTCGATCCTCCTGTAACCCATACGCCTATCACAACCGGAGTTGCCATCCCTCCAGTTCCGACGATTGCCAAGATTCCGGTAATTGCCGCAGCGCCTCCTGTCAGCAATTTTATTGCGCCTTCCTCTTCTCTTGCCTTACACGCATCTTCATATTGCTGTGCGAATACTTCCTGCATCTTTACTTCTGCAAGCTCGATCTCTTCCGCATTTTCTTTCAAATACTCATTCGCTGTCAGTACATGCTGACAAAGCTCCGGCATATGTGAATTTCCGAAACAGTCTCCCGACTGATACGATGTCACATTCGTTCCGTTTGTATAATATTCTGTAAGCGTTGCAAATAATGACTGAAGCAGATCTGCCAATTCCCCGTTTGCTTCTGACTTATGCTGCGCTTCATAATCTATAATATTTTGATTGAAGTCTGTTACATTCTGCTTTACTTCTTCCATAGAATCTTTTAAATAATACGAATTAGGCGCCTGCAAAGCAATAAGATCCGATACATTTAACAAACTTGTTTGTACTATTAGAGAAGAATCAGATACGTCTTCGATCTCTGTTTTCATCCGGTCTTTTACAGAAAGTAACGTCTTCTGGGGAATGACTGCATATAAGTCCCCTTCTATATCATAATATCCTTCACGGTAAAAAAGATATTTTGTCCTATATAACTGTATTGCCTGCTGTATAGAAGTAAGCAGCGTCATATGCACTTCTTTCAGATACGTTTTAACAGACTCCGCGCTTTTTCCTTGATAACATTCCATATTTCCAAGATTTTCACACGCCTTAACCCACGGTTCTAACTGACTGACCCATTCTGCCATGCGCCCGTTTGTCTGATCATAAAATTGATCCATAGAACTATACATTATTTTATATTGTCCACTCATAATTTTTCCTCTGATATTTCATCAAAATCTCTGTACAATGTCTGCATATCGAAAAACTATCCCGAAAAATTCCGTAACAGTTCATTTTAACTATTACAAAAATTCCAAAATCCGCTCTGTTCTCGAATAACATCGTACAATGATTTCATGTATATTTTCCAACTCATAAAACTCATCTGCCGATACTTCCAGCCGATACTTCCAGCCGATACTGCTTTCCGTCTTCCCCTCTGCCGCATAAATAATAGTGATGAGAAATTAACCCTGATAATCCGTTGAGTTCCTCTGTTGTAACCGATGTCAGACGGATCGTTTTTGGTCCTTCTATAAGATCTGCTGCGACCTTCCCAGAGATCCAGCCACCGGGAACACATGCTAAAACTGCTAAGCATAAACCGAGAACAAGCGCAGATTTATCTTCTTTTCTTTTCTTGATAGCTGCATAAGCACAGACTGCTCCTACTCCGAAAAATAAAACTGCCTTTGACCCTTCGTTCACCATCCCACCTATGCCTGTTTCCGGCAGCATAATTTGCATAACAATAAAAAGCAAAACTGCAATACACAAAATTCCTCCGGCAATTTCCCGAATTTTCTTTTTTCTATCATCTCGTTTATTTTCCACGTTCACTCTTTTTGCTTTCCTTTTTTATTTTTATTTTCTCATGTATTTCTGCTGTTCTCAATCACTTTATTTCAACATTTGAAGACCTTTCCATACACCCTCTAATTTTAAATCTATTTCTTTCAGTTGTTCTCCCGTAGTTTCAATCGCATCAATATCTTTTTTTATAAGTGATTTATAAAGACTTATGATTCTTTGCAGCTGAACGAACTGCTCTGCAAACTCATCAAGAGCTTCTGATCGCTCAGCTCCCCGCGCTCTTTCTTCTACATTCCCGTTAATTCCGTCGGCGCTTGTTCTCATCTGGTCGACAGCATACTTAAATTTCCCATAGTCGAGATTGATCAGACCTGCTACCGATCCCAACGATTGCAACGTTGCCATAGTGATACCTCCTCGTATAATACTTAATTGCAAAGTGTACGGATCTCATTGACAAGAGAATTGATCAAAGATCCTATATGAAGCACATCCCAACTCAACTGCATGTTTTCATTTTCCAGCCTTGTTATTTCATTGCAAAGCGCGTCTACAACATCGTCAATACGCTCAATATAAGTATTGTACTGTCCGACAACGTTTCCTTCTATACTATATACTGTCGCCGTCTGTTCCTTCCCGATCCATTCTCCGATTTCATCACCGTTTGCATATTTTTCCAGTTTTTTCCGCTTTGCTTTTGCCGAATTTTTCTGCGACTGGATACTGTCTCTCGCCGTTTTTAATCTTTCGATCTTTTTTTCATTCGCGGCGCGCTTTGATTCTTTTTCTGCTTTCTCCCGTTCACGCGCGCTTTTTTCGCTGCGCGCCTCACACACTCTTGCCCTTTTTCTTCTTTCCTCAGCCGAGTTTTCCGCCATCTTGAGCACCCCGCTCTCTTACAAGTTTTTCTACGTCTGTGCGTTCATATGGTGATTCCATATACCACTGATTGATATTGTCTACCATCATCTTATCATCGTCATCGTGAAATCCGCTGAAAACAACTTTTACGATATCTCTGTGATTAAAATATAAGATCTGATCTCCGACCAGTCCTTGCGGGTACAGACATCCGCCGTAATCAAAATAACCTTCTTTCCCTGTCGCAACCGACAAAAGCCCTCTGGCAATCACAACAACTTTCTGCACGCCTCCCTTTAAGATCACAACACTTCCAAGCGGAAGATAATCTACCGTCTCTTTTTTTACGTTTTCTCCCATCATGCTTTTCCTTTCTGTTTCAATTCATTTAAGGTAACCGCTCAGTCCGCGCCATTCGTAAAGCCGCGCTGCGTACTTATCATGGCTAACGCTGCTGTACGGCTGAACTGTTACTATTTAAGCTTTTTAAGTTCCGCATTTCCCACAAAAGGGGAAATGCGGAACGCGGTTTTATCCGCCGCTGCCTTTAAACCTGCTTTTTCGTACTATCCTCTGAATCCGCTTGCAATACTTTCGTCTACATTTTCCATATTTTGAGCTGTCGTATTCAACGCTTTTGAAATCTCCGCAAGCAATTCTTCTGCCTGCGTAAACGCCGGCCGCAGACTTTCATAACGTTCTCTGTAAGCCTCGCTTGCCGATCCTTCCCATTCTCCTAAAAGAGACTGAAGTAACGAATCTAATCTTCCGATCATCTCGCTGACATTCCCTGATTCTGTTTGGTACGAATTTGCCCTTTCTCTCATCTGATCCGGTGAAATTCTGATTTGACTAGCCATAATTGCTACCTCCTATAAAATTTTTTATTTATATATACCGGTCTTCCGGATATATATCCTACTCTCCCGCAATGAACGGGGTCTTCAATTTAATACACTCATTTTCTTTTATGTAATATCCGTCGCCTGTCTCGATCGGTTTTTTGAACTTTCTTGTCACGGCGAGCGGCATATCGTAAATCTTCAATTCTGAAATATCTCCGAAATACATCAGATGTCTTCCGTCCCGGATGCCTTTGATCACCTCCGGCGCGCTGTATGGGATCGGCGCATTTTCGATTGCCGATATAATCACGCCTACATTCATGTTCCGGTAGCGTCCGATAATATTTTTATACGATGCAAGCGCCTCTTTACTATTGCTGATCTGCTCGATCGCATCAGGATTATCGATAATAAGAAGCATGTAATCTGCTTCTGCCGGATCGCTTTCGATCCCTTTTGCAAGAAGTTCATATCTGCTTTGCAGTTCTTCTTCGATCTCTTTCAGATAAGAAACGATATCTTCCGCGATCATGCTGTAACGAACGACATTTCTTTTTTCTTTCATGGAAGCAAGCTTCTTCCCGATTCCGTCCGAAATATAAACTTTTGATCTGCCCGGATACATCAATTCCAGCATATCCGCCACATATTTTATCCAGTTATAGCGTCCGCTGCCCTCTCTTCCGACAACCGCCAATACACCAATCGAAGACATACGAAGCATATACGGCATCACATCTTCGTAATTTAATCCTGCCGCCAGGTCGAAATGTCCGCGCATCATATTTCCAAACTGCTGTGCCATATAATTCATGCTCAAAACAGGCGGGATCAACGGGATCTTCCGAGCCACCTCAGTACATTCTCCGTTTCGTTTTTCGATATATCCGCGGATTGCTTCCGCTCTTTCAAATTCTTTTTCTCCTGCAAACGGCAGATACGCCTGACATTCAAGTATCTGTTTATCCACTTCTGCGAAACATCTTCCCGGAAGATGCTCAAGTCTCCTGTTACAATGTTCAAAAATCGCAGAGTATTCGTTTCCGTCATTGCAGAATAACGCGATCCTGTTAGAAAAAGACGACAAATATTTGTATCCGATCCCTGCCGTCTGTGCATTCGCGATCACAATAGAAATTCCGACTGTAATTCCTTCCCGACACAGATTCAGCAGTTCGTCATCATCTTGAAAATACAATTCTTTCAGCGCAGTAAGATTATCTATAATAAGAACAATCTGCTTCATATCGGTGCGCCCCGCCTCTTTGTACGCAACAAATGAGCTTACTCCGACAGATAATAGTTTCTCTTTTCGAGTTTCCATCTCTTCCCAAAGCATTTTAAACAGATTTTTCAGTTTCTCATCTTCGGAGGAACTGACAACGCCGCCTACATGATTGAGCGTCTCAAAGTTTTTCAATACCATAGACGCAAAGTCTATAATGTAGATCGCCACCTCATCCGGCGTATACTGTTCCGAAAGACTTCGGATCACATTTTGCAGAATCGTCGTCTTTCCGGTCTGCGCCGAACCGATAATGATCATATTTGCCGCGCTTAAATTCACTGCATACTGATCCTGATTCTGGTGATCGGGATCGTCATAAACGCCGATCCACGCATAAAATCCGACTTCTTTTTTCTGCTCTTGTACTGCCTCTTTTGATACCGGCGGGAATTCGATACACTCTCTAAGCGGAGGCAGACAGATATCGGGAAGCTGCGGTATTTGAATCGAACGGAAATATTCGGACACATAAGAAACGATCGCCTCAAGCTGATTGTTCATCCCTTCCTGTCCTTTGTTCTTTTTCTTTACATAAACCGGAACTTTTTTCCCGCCGTCCGGAACTTCATATATCGTAAATGCTTTTCCTGTTCCTTCGTCTTCTCTTTCCGGCACTCCGCTGTATGCCGACTGGAACAATTCAAATATCTCATTGTTTCCTACTTGCAGATAAGCTCGTCCGGGTTCTTTGATTTCTGCGGCAAGAGGAGATTTCAGCACTTCGTTACTGTCTTCTTTGCTCTGCACTTTCAGACAGAGTTTAAAACGGGAGTTACTCCATATCTGTTCATTGACCTGACCTGCAGGTTTTTGAGTCGCCAGAATCAGATGTACTCCAAGACTTCTTCCGATACGCGCTGCCGAGATCAGCTCTTTCATAAATTCCGGCTGTTCCGCTTTCAGCTCTGCAAATTCATCTACAATGATGATCAGATGCGGAAGCGGTTCGCTTACTTCGCCCGCTTTATATTTTCGGATATATTTATCGATATGGTTGACGTCCGCCTGTGCGAAATATTTCTGTCTCTTCTGCAATTCTGCTTTGATCGACTTAAGCGACCGATTGATGGCATTCCCATCAATATTTGTGATCGCGCCAAGCAGATGGGGCAGCTGCGCGAACTGATTCACCATACCTCCGCCCTTGAAGTCAATGATGACAAACGCCGCTTCGTAAGGATGATAGAGCGTTGCCATCGAAAGGATATACGTCTGCAATATCTCTGATTTTCCAGATCCTGTCGTTCCCGCAACAAGACCGTGCGGACCATGAGCTTTGTCATGAAGGTCAAGCATAACGATCCCTGTCTTTGAGACTCCGACCGGAGCTGCCATTGACTTCGTAACTTTAGACGCAGACCATCTTGCTTTGAGATCAAGATCTTCCACAGACAAAATATTCAGCATCTTAAACATTGATATATTTTTTATCAGTTCACCTTCCAATGAAACTTCATCCGTACAAACCGGAGCTAACGTCCTGACAATGCGTACTGCCAAAGTGTCGCTGATCTGAGAAGATACAAACGGTACTGTCTTTGATTTCTCCGCTGCGTTGATCAAAACGCCTCTGTAACCGCCGGACAACTGTACGACATAGTCGCATCCTACCGGAATGTCCGCGCGTGTCTGTCCGAAAAACAAAAAAGTGACTCCCAGATCTTTTCCTTTTTCTGTAAACTGTGAGATCGGATGCTTCTTATATCCGTATTCGTCATAGAAAAAGATGAGCAGATGCGGATACGATCTCTTCTCCTGTGCTCTCATTGTCAGCTCTTTGTACAAATACTCAAAAATAAGCGTCTTGCTCTCATCGTCTGTTACAATTCCTCTCGTATCTGTCTGTACGCAGTACGCTCCCGGAAGAAAACGGAACAAGTGCATCCGTCCGGCATGTTCTTTTTCCGCCACGAAAAACAATTTTACATCTGCCGCAAAATGACGAAGCGCCACATCTGTAACGATCAGTTTCAAAAGTTCAAACCGATCTGCCTCTTCTCCTGTAATGCCGACTGCATTTACATTTTTCAGATCACATATGACCGGCGCATTTTGAAGTTCTTTATAAAAACTCGCCGTCTGCTCAGGAAGAAGACTTAAATCGTCTTCAATTTCCAGCTTCTCCTGTTTCTTGTAATTTACCTGACGGGCAGACTCGATCGGACCGCTTCCGAGACGGACACAAAGAAAATCTTCATCCTGCGGCGTCCGGTCAAACAGATCCGGAGAAAATGTTTCCACCTGCTGAATCTCCTGCTCTGCCGGAATATAGATTTCATTACGTTCTGTCCATTCTCTATTTCTGCACTCTTCGATTTCCTGACGTTTTGACGCAATATATTTCTGATATACTTCGATCCGGTTCGCCGTCTTTTCCCGAAACTCTTTCTTTCCCTCCATCACACCGACTACCGCTGTTATAATAGCGATCGTACACGATATAAGAGAAAAAATAATCATCGTTCCTCCCATGAACGCCATCGCGCCTGCCGCGATCAGCATTCCGAAGGACGGAAATAATTTCATAAATAAATTACTTTTCGGTTTCTGCGGCTTTGAAGGCGGATCTAAAATCTCGATCTTGTCCTCACATATCACCGTTTTCAGCCGTGTATTTCTCGAAAATCTCGGATACCCGTTTCTTTCCAGATAATCCCCGAAACCAAGTCCGTTCACTGTCAGATCGCTTCGGATCTCCGCCCACAATGCGTTCCCTTTTAAGAAGAAGTAATAATCTGCAACGGAAAAGAAATCCCCGTCTTTGATCCATTCTTTTTGTTCTGTCTTCTTCCCGTTGTGATATACTCCGTACTCACTGTTCATAACTTCAAGCGTCCAGCCGCCTTGTCCCCGCGTCAGCCGGACAAATTCTCTCTTTGCATAAACGCCTGATAGTGCAATTTCATATGCTGAGTTGTTTCCGATTGAAATCGTCTGATACCTGTCCAAATTGATCATCCGCTCACAGCGATGCGATCCGCTGTCAAAATCGATCTGAAAATCAATTCTAAATACAAGTCCTTCTGATTCCTGATACCTGACTTCCAAAGTATCTCCGTGGATCACTTTCCGCGTCATATATTTTCGGATATCGCCTTCCGTAAAATAAATGTTGTCCGAACATGTCGCTCTCCATCCACCGCTTTCTTTCACAAATTCAATCTGTATCGATTCAAAAAACAGATCTCTTCTCAAACGCACCGTACAGTCGATTCCCGTTCCTACCGTAACCCGTTCCATATCAGCCGGAAGTTCTGCTTCTTTATAAATCTGATTTCCCGAAAGTATAATCTTATATCTGTTCTCCATATCTTTCCTCTGCCGTTTCCCGCTCCTTATCTGCCGCTGCCTTTGCCGCCGGCAGACTTATCTGATAAGATTCTTCTCTTTTGCGCCTTACTCTGCCATGCTTATGATCGTTCCGTTTCTTACTCCGAATTCTTTTAACGTTCTGTTGCCTTTGAGCAGCATGATCGGATTCTGCGCCTTTAGATAACAATTATTTATATCTGACAGATCGACGCCCAGACCATACGCCTCGTTAAGCGCCGCCGCCAGTTCTTTTGCCGTCAGATCCAGCGGAACTTCTAAATCTACCGTCCGATGTTCCTTATGAATATGAAAAATAATAATCGCCGTTTCCATCTTCTCTCACCACCTGCACTCATATCGTCTTTGTATTGATTTTTCTTTTTACATGATCAAAAATGCCGCTTTCTGCAATCCCGGCGTCTGGACAGGCAGTCCCGATCCTTTCATTTCATACGCCGGAAGATGTTCGATATATTCGCTCACCGTAAATCGATGCGCCGCTGTCGGAAGCAGCAATGCATTTTCTTCCTCTTTCTTAAAATCATTACAAAGAAATATATATTTATCACTATTGTTCCGATTTACATTTTGGATCAGCTCATTCGTTGCCTTCACCGCATATTCCGTCTGTTTTGTCACGATCAATATTTTATCCGCAAGCTGCATAAGAGCCGCTTTTTCCTCGTCAAACACACTGTCTGCATCGATAACGATGTAATCGTATTCCTGCTCTTTGCGGGCTGCTTCTGCTAATAGTGCAAACACGCGGTATGGGATACCCAACGACATAAGCGCCGCTTTAAACGGCGGAAGATAACTGAAACCTTCCTTTCGTATGACATGCCGTACGATCCGATAAACATTGCCAAGATTCCCCGACAGACCCGCATAAACCGAAGCATCTCTGATCGGCTCGCCGTTTTCCAGCATCCACTGAAACGACTGAAGCCGATCCGCATTCACATACAGTGTTTTCTTATAATTACGTTCCAGACAACGACACAAGCCGAATGCAACACTCGTTTTCCCGACTCCGCCTGACGCCGAGGTGATCAATATGATCTTTGTTTCTTTTCCGGCATCCTGTTCGGCATAAAGCGTCTCCTTGCATCTGCCTGTAATTTCATTAAAAATCTCCCGCACACTTGTATATTTAAACAAACGGCAAATGTCGAGTTCGTCCGTCTGTCCGGGTTCGTAATGTTCCGACAATATCATCAAATGCCGGATATCATGTTTTTTCAGTCCGCTGTTATAAAGCGTATCCGACACAAGCAGAATGTCCGCATGCTGCGAAAGTGAAAATAACTGATTAAAATAATCTTTATCCGTAATGATCTCCAAGTCGATCTTGTCCGCGAACAGCTCTGCAAATTTCTTTTGTAGCGGAATTACATAGCTTTCATCTGTATCCGCCACAATCACTCTCGGTCTTGCCATATTTCTCTGTCACCTCTATTCCATCACGATCTGGAAATCGCTGATCGCCATTCGTATAATATCTCCGTTTTTCACCGGATATTCTCTGCCCGGAAAAAGCTGCATCCCATTCAAGTATGTTCCGTTTGAACTATTCAGATCTACAACCGCATACCCGGATCCCCTTTTTACAATCTTACAGTGCCTTCTGCTGATCATCTTGCTGAATCCGGCAACGCCGTCCGCTTGCTCCGTACTCTTTCCGATCACATACTCTTGTTTCGTTACAGTCAGACGGATCGGACTGCCTGCTGTCAGCGACACAAGTGTACAAGTCTGATCTCCTCTCTGTGAAGAAACTTTTTCATTTCTATTCAAACTATAAGGTGTACTTGTTTCATCTACTGATCCGCACTTTTCCACATCCGAATCTTCACTGCTGTAACCGGGACGTCCGATGATCTGAAAGAAATCCGCAAACCTCTTATCGTCTTTATCCGAACGTTTTTCTACAGTTTTCTTCAGTTCTTCCCTTAGATGCTCCTCAAATTCCACTACATCTTTATGAAGTCTCTCCGCCACAGGAAGATATACGAACCTGATTTTTCGCGTTGCAGGATCGACCCATATCTTATCTGCCGAAATATCCAGTTTCAAAAGCGAAAGAAATCCGTTTTCTGTCACCCTTCTGACTTCATGCAGAATATTTCCCAAAACAGAAAGCATCCCTTCTGTATCTTCCGCCCCTGACTGGATCGCAAGCGGCAGACAGGATTTCGTATCGTAATACAGTTCTGTCTTGCCGTTATACAGCATCTTCACACACTTCAATAGAAAATCTGCTTCTTGACCGTGCATCATTTTATATTCTGTTATCAAAAAATCTGTCTTATCTTCTAAAATATAAGCAAAGTTCTCTCCACACTGTTCTTCCGTAATCATTCCATCTCTCATTTTCCTGCTCTCATCTTCCTGCTCTCATCTTCGTCTGGTTTATTTTGAACCCGGACGCAAATTTTCCTCCGCCGGAGCGCGGTTCAGTATTTTCAGTTCTCCGTGGTCAAGCTCAAATACTTCCCATACATTTTCAACGCCTGCATTCGGGTCAAGTGTGATCACTGTCGGAGCGCTCTTGCCCGGAAGATATACTTTCACCGTTGCGCCGTACTGCTGCAAAGTTCCCGTCGTTCTGTAGTCAACGACAGAGTATGTATAAACGCCGTTCAGGTCGTTCAGCGTGATCGTCTCCGGTCCGTATCCGTTTGTGTCATCCACATCAAGTTCTGCCAGAAGCCCGTCTCTTCCTTCGCATGTCCGTTTCCTGAAGTTCACGTACAAGTCATCTCCTTTATCCGTATTTCCCCACAGATACGAGTCGAGATCCTGAGGCTGTGCGTTCCATTCCAATACGATACGCGCGCTGCCCGCCGCCAGCTCCGGTGAAATCGTAAACTGCTCTCCGCTGTAATTTTTATCTTTCTCCATCTCAAACTCGAACGTTTCATCCACATACCCGTCCGCGCTGATCGTCACTTCGTACACGTCTGCCGCCAGTTCGATCGAGAACGATCCGTCTTTTCCCGACGTAACATGAGTAGAATTTTCAGCGTTTTCTTTCGCTTTAAATTCAAGCTTCGCCGCCGGAACGCCTTCTCCTGTCATAGCATCGATCACAACGCCGTTCAGCGTTCCGTTTTCCGAGCGGTTTTCGTTTGCCTCTTTCAAAATAATTTCATTCCACGCTTTATCGGAAATAATGTTTCCCGACGCATCCGTCTCAACACGGATCAGGAGGCTTCCTGTAGAGAGTTCCACATAAACTCGTTCCTCGTCTGTGATCGGCGCTACTTTGGAACTGGAGATTGCGTTCAGTTCTGCAAGGCTTGCCTTTCCCGAGAAATTTCTGAACAACTGCGAAATCGAATCTAAACGCACGATCTCCGGCATTCCGTCCTTCGCCGGTTTGTCTGTCTTTACATTTACAATATCGTCATGCTCTTTCGTGTTTGAATAACAGCATGTTCCCGCCAGATCTTTATGTACGACTTCTACTTCTCCTTTTCCGGTCTTTACGATCTGCGGATATGAGCCGAACTGATCGCAGTAGTCCGTATAGTCATAATTTTCCAGCTTCTGAAGAAATGCAGTATTAAAAGAAAAAACGCCAAATGACTGCATTGTCTCTTTCTTTGTTTCTGAATCGTCAAATTCCGCCAAAAGCGAACCGTCCTTAATCCCGCTTAACATATACTGGATCTTTGAAGAATTCGTATGCATGTAGCCTCGCTGAAGCAAAACTTTTGCAGCGGAGCTTTCCCCTCTCTTCAAATACACATCTGCCAGTCCGAGATATCCTTCTTCTTCTTTCGGTCGGTCTTTGATCGCATTTTCATATGTAAGCACCGCCAGTTCATACTCTCCGCTGTCCGCATATTTTTCCGCTGTTTTTATTGATTCGTTATACGCGCTCGCTCCTGCCTGCATCCGAAACATCACGATCCCGATAATCGCCCCTGCCAAAAGAAGCAGACCGCAGACGATCAGCAGAATCCGGCTTTTCTTTTTTCCTTTTTCTCCCACTGCTCCTTCTCCTCTCTTTCTTGTTTTACCGAGACGTTTCGTAAACGCCCCTATTTTATTTTTCACGTCCGTTTATCTATCATTTACTCGTTATCTTTTCCGCTATTTACAAGTTGATTTGTTCACTTTTTAGTTTCTCCTTTTTTCTTTGAAGCAAATATAATACGCTTCCTGCTGCCAACGACGCGGCCACGATCACTACAACGCCTGTCACACATATCATGATCCCGCTCATCTTCATTCCCTCCGTTTCGCACTCTCTTCTTGTCTGCATCCTGATTCTGTCTTTTATTTTCTATCTTCAATCTTCGTGCTGCTTCACATCTCACTTCCGATTATTCAAGTTCTTTCATTGTCTCTTCCAGCATTTCCATATCAGGATCTTCTTCCGATCGATCTGCTCTGTTCTCATATAAATTTCTGCAAGAATGATAAGTAAATTTCAGATCGCCTGACACATTTGAATACGTTCCTTCTTCCGACGCCTCGTCCAAATAGTTGTAACAGATCCACATCTGAACTTTATAGTCTTTCGGATAATCTATTTTCATCTCTTCCAGCACATCCGTACTGTCTCTATATTTTCCGAGAACTCGAAGAAGAAGCGCCCTTCCCAAACGATCCTCATATGACGGATCGTTTTTTTGACAGAGCATCTCATAATATGCAAGAGCCTGCCTGTACCACTGATTTTTGACCGTTCCTATCCTCTCTTCGTTTCCTGCCTGATATGCCGTCACTGCCGCTTTTCTAAGAACATTGCTGCTTTCATCTAGTTTCACTGCTTGTGCCGCCGCATCTGCCGCAGAGTTTATATCCCCCTGCTCAAGATATAATTCTGCTTCCAGCAGATAAATTTGTGCATTCAACTCTGCATCCATACTTTTTCCAAGCGCTTCTTCGCATAAAGAAACCGCGCTCTTTTGATCGCCTTTTGCATACATTGACTGCGCCTGAACAAATACAGTAGCTGCCTCATCGATCGCCGCTTCCGGATATTCACTTTGTATCGTCCATACATCGACCGGACTTCCGTTTCTTGCCATTGCAGTCATATAATCTCTCACATATAAAGAGTTCCTACTGTCGCACGACAAAGCTTCCTCATAATACTTTCCCGCCGTGTCGTATTGTTCACTATAGAAATATCCGTCCCCTACAGCATGAAGTACCTCCGCCTTCTGCTCCTTATTCCTTTTCATATAACCTTGCAAAGAAGAATTGTTCAGAAGTTCTGTTCCTTCTCTTATTATATTTTCGGAATCCCCTGATCCCACAACGGCGTAAAACTCTTGATATTCCTGCTGCCACAGCTCTTTCCCCCGCTGACGCACACCTGACGCAATAAGAAAGATTCCTGCCAGAATACAAAATCCCCACGCAGTCGCGGTCAATATCTGCAAGTTCGTCAGACGGCGGTACTTCGGATCGTATTTTTCCATATGCGAAAGAGCTTCTTCCATCTGTTTTGCCGTCCGAAATCTTCTTGAAACGTCCCGATCCATCGCTTTATCGACGATCCGTTTCAAGCCGTCCGCATACGGAATATCAATCTGTGACAGCGCATACGGAACACCGTTTTGAGCATCAGGCAGATACCCGCTCATCATTCGGTAAAAGACCGCCCCCAGACTGTAAATGTCCATTCTCTCATCCAGTGTTTCACTGCTTTTCCTGCCGTACATTTTGTCCATCGCACATCGGAATTGTTCCGGAGATGCATACCGTCTGCTCAGTCCCTGTACTTCCTGTGTTACCGACCCGTCCAATGAAATATTAAAATCAATAAGGCAAATGTCCCCTTCCGGCGTCACCATAATATTTGCCGGCTTAATGTCGCTGTGAAGGATTCGTGGTTTTCTCGTATGAAGATAGTCCAAAACCTCACATAACTCACGCATCCACAACAGAATCGTCTCTTCCGGAAATGTATAATTATGGTCGATATAATACTGCAGATTTTCCCCTGGGATATAATCCATCACTGTATATACGTCGTTTCCTACTTCCAGAAAATCATAAACCTGCGGCAGATATGTATGTCTAAGCTGTTTTAAGATATCGGCTTCACCTCTTACATTTACACGGTCCACGCACGTTTCTTTTATTTTCTTTATTACGATCTGTTTTTGAAGATGAAGATGATACCCGATATAGATCACTCCCATGCCGCCTGTTCCGATCTCTCGTATCACCTGATACATTCCGCTTATAATATCTCCGCTTTGCAACATAACTTCTTTCCTCATAAAGACGAAAGGCGGCTGTCCGAATCCGTTTGTTCAGACAGCCGCCTCCTTTTCAGCCTTTTCTTATTTCTGCCGTATTTTTATCAGCTTCAGACTTTTTATTTGCTTTCTTCTTTCTTTTTTCTGATCACAAAGAACCAGATCAGTCCGCCTGCTACGAGAACGATTCCGAGGATCGATCCGATAAGAAGCGGTGTATTGTTGATATACTGAATCCATACACTTGATGTAACAAGCACTTTGTGCATTTCCGAAGTCGTTTCATTTCCCGCCATATCAAGCGCTGCTGCTTCGATCTTCTGCGGTTCTGACGCACCTTCAATCATGTAACTGATCTTTCCGCCTGCCTTTTCAATCTCTTTCTGTGCATAAGTTGCAACTGATTTTCCGTCGATGATCACATCCACGCACTTAACTGCCGTATTGTCTGACAGGTTGATCGTCATTTCTCTCTCGTCTGCACGATAGCTTGACTCCTCGATACCTGTGATAACAACTGTCGGAGGCGTCTTATCGATTACAAAGTCGATGTTGCACTCTTTTACTTTGTTGTTCATCTTATTTGTCGCCTTGTCTTCCGAGTCGATCGTAACACTGTAGCGGCCTTCTTTTTCAAAGTTTTCTTTTTTGATCGTGTATGTATATTCTTTCCATGAACCTTCGCCGCCGCTTTGTTTTACTGTATAATCGCTGCCTGCTTTCAGTTCTTTCTTCGTTCCGTCCAATCCGTAAGAGATACCGTTGAACACAAGTGAATCTACGTTCACCTCTGTAACAACAAGATCTTTCGGTTTGTTCGCATATACATCATCAAGGAACTTCTCCGTTGTCTCAGAGAAAATATAGTTTGATCCGAAACGGTTAACTGAGAACATAACCTCTTTTTCCGTTTCATTTCCGGCTTTGTCTTTAATAACCGCCGTCATAGTGTAAACGTCATCCGTCTCTTCATCATGTTTGAAATCTTCCATTTTGATGCTCTCGCCGTTTGCGATATTTGTACGGTTTCCGCTTAATTCTGTCTTGTCATGTTTCGCGCCTTTGATCGTAATATCAACGCCGCTTTCCATGTAGTTTACATCACTGTATTTCACACCGGGAGCAACTGTTCCGTTATTTGCCGATTTATCTTCGATATCGAAGAACTCAACTTCCGGATCTGTCTTATCTACCGTAAATTTATCCTGTGTGTAATCTGCCGCTGCATTTCCTGCAAGGTCTGTGTAATCAACATCAAACGTATAATCTGCGTCTGCAGAGAATGTTACGCTTGCCGTATGCACGTCTCCGTTTGTGCTCCATCCGCCAAGTCCCGGAGCTGCCACGCCGCTTCCCTGCAAAGCTGCCGTGATCTGTGCGTTGACTTCCGCTGCGTTAAAGTTATGCTCGTTGACTGTAACTGTCGCCGTTCTGTTCGCATTGAAATATCCCGGTGTAGCCGCGCTGTTGTTGTCGTAAGACACTTGGATCGTCGGAACTGTCCGGTCGATTGTAAAGTCGTCTACACGATTGTAGCTTGATGCATTTCCTGCAAGGTCTGTCGTCTCAAGCGTAAATGTGTAATCTCCGTCTGCCGCAAACGTTACCTGACATGTATGTGTCGCATCGTCAGATACTCCTGCGTTCGCACTGTGTGTCCATCCGCTGATCGCCGGCTGTGTGCCGTCTGTGTTCGTGATGTTGAAACGAACTGCGGACTCGTCAAAGTTTCTCTCTGTCACAACAACCGTTGCCGTTCTTACGTCTTTGTAGTATCTCTCGTTGAGAGGTGTGTTCAAGTCGTACGTTACGGCGATTGTCGGGTGAGTGATGTCGATCTTAAGATCTTTCGTCGCCTCTGTTTCATGTCCTGCATTATCAACAACTTTTACATAAATCTCAACATCATTGCTGTTATTTAAACTTGCCGTCACTGTTTCATTTTTCACAAGCGACTGCACGCGCCCGTCTAATATTGTCAAACCTGCTTTCTGCGCGCTTTCCTGATTATTTTTACTATAATCAATCTCTAATTCCTTATTATAATTTCCTGACTGTGTCACCGCACCATCTTTGCGCACCTCGTAATAAACTTCTTTCAGTCCTGAGTATGTCTCTCCGCTTTCCGGATCTTCTACGTTAATGCTGAACGGAACATCCTTATTGTAAATTCCGTATAACGGTTCAGCCGCTGTAATCGTAATCTTCGGCTCTGCCCACGTTCTGTCTAACACCGCTATTTCCTTCGGATACAGATAAGTAACATTTCCGGCATAGTCTGTAATCTTCGCATATGTCAAAAACTGCTGTTCTTCTGTCATTGTGAACGACTTATTATTTATATTATCATCCTTTTCGCTATCACGATTCCACTCTCCCGAATCAGCCAACTTTTTCCAATCTGTGATCTTTTTTACTTCATCTGCACTTTTAATCGCGTCTTTCGTTGTATAATACTCGATCGTCTTCACACCGGACGTTATATCTGCTCCCGTCACTTTCACATTATAATTGTCGTCCTTGAAAATATTAAACGTAATCGTATTCCAAAATTCTGCATACCAGTTTTCTGTACCATCTACGAGAATCTTTCCCGACGGAGACGTTTTATCTACCGTAAATTTCAGATCTCCTGTGTTTTTGCTTCTGCCTGACAAGTCCGTATAGTCCAGTTTAAACGTGTAGTTTGCATCATTCTCAAACACAAAACCGATGCGATGCTCATCGCCATTATGAGTCCAACCAACCGGGTGATCATCTGACGAAGCAGCTGTCCAAGTGTCCGCCTGTTCCTGATAATTCGGTATCTTTCCTACTGCCTCTTTTGCGGTAAGCGCTGTCTTTACCTGCGTGTTTTCACCGCCTTTTTCTTCAAAGACAAAATTATCCTTTAAACTAAAGAAGTGCTCTGTTACCGTCACGTTCACTCGAATCGGAGCATTTTTCAACTTAACAGCATTTTCATCATTAAGCGGCTTCCACTTATTGTCTGCATCTAAATATTCATATGTGTACTCGATTACCGGCGCTTCGGTGTCAACTGCAAATTTATAAGTTTCTTCTGTTGTTCCTTCATTACCAAACATATCTACACAATATGGTTTGATTTCGTATTTATCCTGATCATCAAATGTAAGTTTTACTGTAACGACTCTATTATCCGTATAATTTTCAAAAGAATTCTTGCCCTCTTCATCCTCTATCTCATAAGTAATTCCTTCTTTTTCCAGTCCTTCGAGCATCACTTTCCGCTCTTGATCGTCTTCCTCTCTCTTCAGTATAAAGTATAGGTTGTCTTTATACTCTTCGCCAACTGGGAAATTTCTATCTGTGTAT
>OLSM01000432.1_pt1 | contig 41644 bp, 53 predicted proteins | sample 1672721 | NCBI WGS metagenome assembly OLSM01 (sample SAMEA3136717, study PRJEB25190) | human gut metagenome
ATTCCAGCGCGTCAGCCACCTCGTCAGCACGATAGGCAATAATGTCCAAATCATCTCGGTACAATTTCGCCTCTACCGTTGCCAAAAAATGGGCCAGCTCCTCATCCGTCATTGCTCTGATCCTTTCCGTATTTTTCATCCTGCTCCTCCTAAATGTTAATTCAGTTACCTATCTTTGTTCTCCATACAGCACCTGGATCCCTCTTAAGATGCTCTTATCCTTGTTAGGGCTACCCGGATTCAGTGAACAGCAGATCCGGATCCAGTCTATGTAGAATGTCCAGTACTCAATCTCGTTGCGGAATAATCCTTTGTCCTCTAACCCGTTCATTCCTACGCCCCCTCACTTAATTGGAAACCTGCCCAGAACGCTTTCTAAGCCTTGTATGGCGATTTTATTTATCCGCTCGATATTTTCAATATATTCGGTCAGAGAAACGCTCTCATCGCTTAATACATCGAGCTGGACTAGCCTTATATATTTTCCAATGGCTCCTCGGATATCAGAAAAGTGTCCGCATGTGCGGTATGCCTCTTTTTTGCTGCCGTCTTTTGCATTCCTTATGTATTTCTGCCTGAGAGTATAATTTAGACTGTCAACCTCAATGTAGTATCCGTTCTTTAATTCAATCCTGGTCATGTGTCCCCTTCTTCCTGCAGCTCATTCCTCTGTGTCATATTAAACCCTCCACAACACTTTTTTATTTGCGCCATAGCCTTTCGGAAAAATTTCAACTTCGAGTTTCTTCTTGGCCTTCATAAGTTCACTTCTCTTAATGCATAGCTCATCAGCCGTTTTAAAGATCTCTTCCGCCTCCGCTTCACCACCGCTTAACATTTCGGACAGAAACTTTTCTGCTCGTTGCTCCTCGTCTTCCATTGATGCCCTCACTATGTCCTTTACTTTTTCAAGCTGTGTAGTATTGGCTCTGACCTTGTTCGTGATTACCTCGATGTTTTCCGACATCTCTGCAAGCGTCTTAGTTATTTGTAATAATACTTTGTCATCACTGGTTTCCTTCACTACGCTTGATTCAACTTCGCAGAGTTTCGCATATATATTTTTTAATATGACCGCTTCTGCTTTCTCATCATGGGCTTTCTGATCATTCCTGGTCATGATCTGCTCTTTCTCTATACCCAGCAGGATACACATAAGATTCACCATATTCTCAGGTACATTCGGGTTGTTCTTCAATGCGCATATATACCCCTTACTCTTTCCCAGCTCAAAGGAAAAATTTTGCTTTGTTTTGCCAGCCCGTGATATTACATCACAGAGCTTTTTATAATCAATTGTTATTTTCTCCATGTATTTCTGTTATTCCCTCCTATCCGCCAAGAAGCTGCCGTTCCAGGCTGTCCATATCATAGTCTCTACGTTCAAAATTATTAAGGTTCTTCGATACCGGCTTTCTGCTCGCTTCTCTCTTCTGCTGAGAATACAGCGTTTCAAATTTTTCTCTGAACTTACCAGCGCTCCGAATGTTAGGTTTCCAGAAGCTATCCGACAAGGCATAATCAAGTGCAGCAGTTATCTCCTGTTCAGTTCTTTTATCAAGCCGCCTCATGCGTTCTATCTCAATAGCCCACTTTAATTTCGCATTGTCCGTCTCTGGAACTTTTGCATTTTCAATCGTTTCCAAACATGACTTTATTATTTTTTCAACACACACCATGTCAAATTCAGAAGGAGGGAACGATGTATTATAATTACTTTCTTTCCTTCTTCCCTTCTTTCCTTCTTCTATTGTTGTCGTTAGAATGTCGTTAGATTGTCGGTTGCTTGTCTCTTGATTGTCTGTCTGTGTGTCGGTTACTTGGTACTTATCATAGTTAACCACTGTAAATACGCTGTATTTGCTGTGTCCTCTGTGTGTCACTTCGCCTGTCTCTTCGAGATGAGAAATTGCAGTCCTAATCTCTCTTTCTGTCAGGCTTGTTTCATCGGCCAGCTTTCTGAAAGAAGAAATCAATGATCCACGTGGCACGGTTGTACCTCTGAATTTACTATCTTTCCAGTTTGCCCGTAGTATGAGGTGAACAAAGAGCCGGGTTGTATTGATGTCTGTATACCATTCCCATTCCAGAATAGAACGGTTTATTTTTATGTAATTACCACTCAACAAATCACCGCCATTCTACTCCGCAATTGCTCAAAGTCTTTATAGCCGCATCAACTACAAGCTGGCTCTCTTTTATCCGGATTTCCTCCTGCTTTACCCAGCGGACAAGCATTTTTCTGTCATTCTCCAGATTCATATCTGGAATAAAATAGCCATTTCCATTTTGTAGATTTATTACCGGAATCTTCTTCCTCGCTTCATGTAGGAGATCACGCATTGTTCTATCATTTAGGCCGGTCTTATAACACAGCCGTTTCCTTTTTATGGCATGTTTGCTTCCGGTATTTAAGAATGTTAATATATCAATCGTCTGTTTCTTCGGTTTGTCTGGTTCCTGGGGATTGGGATCATCCACAAAATCAAATATCCCCATCTGCCCTGGTAACTGTTCTGCCATCCGCCCTCCTTTCCCCTCCCGGCAGCACGCCGGGAAGTAATGAAATGGCTTACGATATAACCGTGACGTACCCGTAAGCCGACATGAACGGGTTACTATATAGCATGGTTTCCCGTGCTAACTTGTGTAAAAAAATTCTCTTCGGAAGTCTTCTTCCGTGCCGTAGTGCTCTATGTAGTACTTACGGCATCTGTCTCTCAGATCTTGATCTACTGCATCGGCATCTTTGCCTCTACGAGTGCCATTTGGATGCAGATCAGGCCGGAGTGGAGCCACAAATCCATACTTCTCACATTTCTTTTTTTCATTTGACGTATGGCTGAATACGTGGTGTCGTTCTACTCCGTACTGCTTTGTATACATGCAGTGATCCATGTCATTTGTGAAGATGCTCCATAGTCTCTTAGCCAATATTCACACCCCATTGCTCTTTCATGCGTTTTATTTCATCTGGCGTATCAGTGGGAATACCTTGCTCCCTACATTCATCAACCAGGCTGTCAATTAACAGACACGCCTCATCTACTGTATAATGCCTCAGACCTTTCCAGCATCTAAGCTGACGGGCTTCAATTTCTTTTCCACTCGGTGTTGTTAATACTGTAGGGCCCATATCATCAACAATTTTGTAATACTCTTTGGCAACATACATTTTGTCTGGAGGAAGAGCAAGCCACTCAGAAATACCATCCCTTCTTAAAATGTTTCTGTGTATCTCATCCTCTGTTATGCCGTTCCGTAGCTTCTTTCTCAACTCTTTTACAAGCGCCCAATAGTACTTTCTTTGCTGATCTGTCTTGGATTCTGTATGTTTGTCAAATTCAATGTCCAGATCCTTTTCTGTAAGCGTTTGGGCTCTTTCTTGCAGGGCAGTACGATACGGAAATTTGAATGTTACCAGCAGCCATTTGTTGTCTAAAGTGATAGCGATTTTATCTATAATGCCTTGGAATTTCACTTTCGATCATCCTTTTCGGGTCTGTTGTCAACCGTAAACACTCTTTTTCTTTGAGTTGTATTTCTAATGGATAAAGCAACAATGCATTTATTCTCATCATAAATAATTTGCTCAACAGAGAATTTATCATGGCATGTTAAAATTGCTCTTCCGTAAGAGTCTTTTCTTCCACTATCTTGGATATCGCATCTATCAGATGGAATCCAGATACGTGGGGCAGTATATAGTTCTCTTCCAATTCCCCAGTTAAAGCAGGCCCTCTTAAAGCTATCTGAAGCAAGCCCCTTCTCTTTTTCGGTAAAGCTCTCAGTCCCTGTATCCTCTTTATCTATCCACTGTTTTTTGTTCTCATCCCAAATGCTTACGATGCAATTCGCATTTTCTCTGATATGGTGCCGCTGCCAGTTTTCCGGGCCTATCTCCTCATCAAGAATATTCATGTCACACCGGGCATCTTTATAAAGCAGCAGAGATAATCCGTTGCTCTTTACCGTTGCTATACGGCATTCAATTTCGTCTGCCCTAAGTGTCCTAAATTTCTTCATCGGTGCCGTCCTCCTTCTCCACAAAGCGGCTTGCCCACATATCTGCAGAGTGAATAAGCAAATATAAGGGAGTCTCTTTACCAGGAATATCATACTTGAATTTTCCATAAAGTCCGTTATGCCAGAGAATAGCCAGTTGCTCGTCTTCCGTAAGATCTATGTATTTCGAAATTATAGATAATGCCCTACATTCATGATCCACATACAACAGTTCAGGGTTTCCGATGTACGGTTTTTTATCTGACTGGTACGGTTCCGGGTTGGGATTCGCCTTTGTTGCGCGCCCTCTGAGCATATTGGGGACATAATTTGCCTTCCCAAACTGTCCCATCTTCCCAATGTCGTGCAGCAAAGCAGATATGGTTACGCTTTCTTCCGGTATTACTGCCTGCAGATACCACAGGTGATACAACTCTTCTGCAACCGTAAAGACATTCAAGCTATGTTCGGCAAGTCCGCCTTCTTTTGCCAGGTGATAGCTTGTACTGCATGGAGCGGTGAAGAAACCGTATTCCTCCATATATTTGATTAGATCACTCATACCTTCTCTACCGGTTCCCATCAACAAATCTTTAATTCTTTCTGCATCCATTCTGCTTCCTCCAATTTTCTTATAATCTCGTTTTTGGCGTGTCTTTTCCTTATGGCAGTATCACGCTTTGATTGACATTCACAGTGTTCTCCGGGGTCGTTGTATGCTCCGCAGTATTCACAAATATATCTATTTCCGTACATGGGTTACTCACCGTCTTCCACTATGGCGGCCTGTTCATTGTACGGTTCCTTATCCGGGATTTCCTCTAGGCCAATTATTGCCGCCAGCTCCTCAAGCACTGGAAACGCTTTGATATTCATGTATCTGCACCCTGCATCTATGAGGGCATCGTACTTGTTTGGGTTAATACCTCTTACTACTCTCCATTTACTCATTTACAAAATCCTCCATCTGGTATACAATAAAGTTGATTATTTATCTGAGTGCTTACGCCTTGCCGGGCTTATGTAAGCGCTCTTTTCTATATTTCTGTCCCTGACTCTGGATGTTGAACTGGAACCTCAGTCAGGATGCCTTCACAGTCTAATGTCACGCATGTATGCATCCGAACCATGTACTCATTGTAAATAGATATCATCTTCTCCAGCATTTCAGCGGAAATCCTCACTTCTTCCTGCGTCAAGTCTGAAACTTTTTTCGGAACGTTCTTTCCTAATTCATCAACGTAAAATGGTTCTCTGCGCCAGCTCGTACCTCTGGTTTTAAACACTCCATTTTCAGCATGTATCATCTTTCCCAATGCCAGGAAGTGCGCCCATGCATCCGTGTCATAACAACGATCCGTAAATACTACTGGATTTCTTGCATCATTATCCAGAAAACTCGGAAGTCTGTATGGCTTCACCTTGCATCTGTACGCAATATTTTTAGGGGCTGTAAGCTCCGCAATCCGCTTATTTATCTCCTCCGCCTGTTTCTTAAGCTCCATCAGCTCGTCTGTGTCTACTACTGTCATTGAATCATACATTTTTTATCCTCCTTAATTTTATTGACTTTCCATATATTCCCAAATATAATTAAAACAGAACATATTTTCGATTATAGAAAGGTGGTGAATATATGGCTACAAACAAGAAACAAACTTCTCAGAAAGCAGCTTCTGCGGCTTCAAAAGTTCTTCGTGACGGAAGAACCGGTAAAGCTTCAAAGACGGCTGCTGGAAGTGCTCTTTCTTAAGCTCCATCTAAGAAGAAAAAATAGGAGCATTGTAGGAAAAAACATGGTGCAGGGCGGTTGCTATGCTTTGCACCTTTTTTTCATCTTCTGCTAATTTATCAAGTCCAATCAAGTCAAATACGGCATGTAATATTTCATGCATAAGCACCTGTTCTTTTAATGATATAGGCATATTTTTATCAATTTTTATTTCATTTGTAAGGTAATTAATCTCGCCGCGCCTCGGGCTTGTTTTATTGACCGTGTCAACCTCTTCCACTGTGTATGTAACACCAAGGATATTAACTTCTTTTATCACCATTTTCACGCTCCTTTCTCATTCAAATCCACTGTAAGCGCTCTTTTTTTTATTCCCCTCTTAGGGCTATTGTGAATCTTTCATCTTCGTGAGAGATTAAGTTGCCGCGATCAATGTCCACAAGGCTATGCATTACCTCTTCCAGGTCAGCATCAATATTAAATACGGATACCGCATCCACTATCGCATCATAAGCCTCGCTTATTGTGTAGCATACGTGCTCAAATTTATGATAGTCTGCCTTGATTGCGATTTCAAAATGTTTCATACCATTCTCCTTCTATTTTTCATTGTTTATATGGCTGCTATCCCGATCAAGAATAATACTGCCAGCGCCACTCCTACATAGCACCAGTCCCATGCTGTCATCGGGCGGTCACGCGGTCTGCGTTTCATCGCTTTGCACCTCCTCTATTCCGAGATGCTTATACAGCTTTCTGCGATAAATAACAAAGCTGTCGATCTCATTCCCGGTTTTTTCTTTCGGTATCACTTCGCCGAATGTCCATATCTTTTTGCGGATGCGCTCCCTTATTGCCTGTTTGTTACACCCCAGCAAATGGGCCGCTTCTGAAATGGAGATTGTTTCTTTTTGCATTCATCTCACACCTCCTTCTCTACGCTCCAAACTAAAGTCCGTTTTATAGGACACTAGCTCTATTTTTATTGATTTACCATATTCTCCCATCTATAATGTATTTACAGGCTGTAGCGAGCCTAGTACAACAGAAAGGAGATTATCCTATGAAGAATTATTATTTTAATGACAACACTGATACAAACGGATATCATGAAGTACATGCTGAAAGTTGTTACTTCCTGCCATCTATATCAAACAGGACGTATATCGGATGTTATAGCAATTGCTCTGATGCTATAAGAGACGCAAAGAGTAAATACCCTTATAAGTCGTTTGATGGATGTTATTTTTGTTGCCACGAATGTCATAAAGGATAATGTTAGGATGGCTTTTCGTCAGCCTTTTATTATGGCGTTTTTTCTATACGCTTCTCTTACTATTTCACATGCTTCATCTAAATTCTCCAAAGTCATATTGTTGTCTCTCATGTTCTGAATAATAGCATTGCTCAGAATTGCTGCATTTTCTTCCCGAGATACACTGTCAAGATTTTTTGCATTCATTTTCATCACTCTCCCTTCCAAATCAAAGTCCGTTTTATGGGACACATCTTACGCCACTCCGTACTTGATTGCTAATTCTTTTACGATAGCCGTATACCCCTCAATGAGTTTCTTGTCATCTGCAATCACATCGAGGTAATTTAACTTGTCCCTTTTAGATTTACAGATGCCTTCATCAGCCATCCTTCTACGCTTGTTGGTCAATCTCTGCTTCACATTCACGCCCATACGTTTTTCCAATAACTGGTATGACTCTGCCCTTACATCCTGATAGGACTTATTGTCTCCGCATTCCATTCCAATTTTCCTTAGGATCCTTCCGGTATCATCACGCCATGATGTTGCATCGATGGCTACGACCTCACGGATGCTTTCGATCCGGTTTTCCACATGCTCCAGTTTTTCTGCCTGCCGCTTCTGCTCAATCTCTAGATTGATCATTACCTGCAACTGCGGTGAGAGTTCCTGTGTGGCTAGAGAGGCGGTCTTATATTTCTTTTCCACCTGGATAAAATATCTGCGCACCTGCTTGCCTTTCTCATTGCGCTCAAGCATTGCCATTTCTTTGGCTGTGTCGAGTTTGATGATATGTTCTTTCATGGTCTGGCCGGAAGGTGCCGAAATTTCGGCGGCTTGGAAATCTTCATTTTCCACTGCATCAATATCCGACAATCTCCTATCAACCCATTCCCTGTATCTGCTTTTCACTTCCAGAACCTCATGCAGTTCTGATCCGTATACAACTTTTTCTCCTGTGCTTGTCTCGTATACTGGGACAAGTTCGTTTTCAATTATTTTTAATTCGTTCATGCTTCCTCCTTTTCTTGTTAATGCCAAATTTGTTTGGTATAATTCTCCTATCAAATGATGAAGGGAGTTTTTAATATGTATAAAACTATTTACTCTAATCACGTTAGTGGTAGCGGATATAATTTTAGATTCCATATCGAAATACCTGGAAAGTGCCCAATATGTAATGTGGCTTATGGAGATGAACCAATCTTCAGCCACTATATATCCTCTAATGCTTCGGATAGTAAACCTACTGTTCTTTATACCGTTTTCTATTGCCCTCACTGTAGTAATTGCTTTTTCGCAGAATATACTGTAACACCATCAAAAAACATGGATATTTTTGAAGGTCATTTATGCAAAGTACATCCAGCTATAACGACTATAAGTACATTTTCAGATAGAATAGAGAAAATCTCGCCAAAATTTATTGAAATCTATCATCAATCTGAAATTGCAGAAAATACAGGATTAATTGAAATTTGTGGAATGGGATACCGTAAGGCTCTAGAATTTTTAGTCAAGGATTACGCCATCGCCTTCAATCCTGACAATGAGTCAGAAATACGTAACTCAAATTTATCTCCATGTATTTCGAATTTTATTGACAATAAACGCATAAAATCACTTGCAATGGCCTCAGCCTGGATTGGCAATGATGAAACTCATTACACGCGCAAACATGAAGATTATGACGTCGGGCATCTGAAACTATTTATTTCTGCCGTTGTTTCGCACATTGATTCAGAGCTTGCTTATCGAATGGCTGAGAGGCTATTATCTGCTCCGAAGAAATAGATTCTTTGATTGCATTGGCATCATGTTCGATAATTGGAATGCAATGTTCCGCGTCCATCTCCGCAAGAAACTTTCCATCAAAGTCCCAGTATTGTGATACCTCACGTACTGGGTCTTTTTCTGATCCCAATCCCCGCATAGCCTTTGTTTCAATAACCTGTATCACTTTCGCGATCTTTGTTCCATCCGGTCTATTCATTCTCTCACCTCCTTCTCTTTCTCTGGTAATGCTTACCGTGATTGATAAGTCCGTTTTATGGGACACATCATGTGTTACTATGTAATTGTTACTCGAGGAAGTACTCGATTGATACATTGAAGTACTCTGCAAGAATTTTGAGCTTGTCAATTTTAGGATTGCTACGCCCACTTTTCCAGTCAGCAAACGTGGATTTAGTGATACCAGTATCTAAGGATACTCTATAATCCGTTATACCTCTCTTATCGCGTAAAGCGACATAATTTTCGTACATTTATTTTTTTACCTCCTTTCCGAACTTTTCTATTGAATTTAGTTCGGAAATCAGTTATAATACATTTACCAGATATATTACATAAAGCCAATGGCTTGTTTTGATTTCCGAACCTTGTACAAGTATACTAGCACGGATATCAGAACTTGTCAATAGTTTTTGTACGGATTTTAGAACTTATTTTAAAAGGAGTAAATTATGTACGAAATTTATTGCAGACTGAGGGATGAAAGAGGTTTAAAAGACGCTGATGTTGTTAGAGAAACTAAAATTACAAAATCAACTTTTTCGGATTGGAAAAGTGGACGTAGCAAGCCTAAAAATGATAAGTTACAAAAAATAGCCGATTTCTTTGGTGTATCAATTGAGTATTTAATGACAGGAGATGAACCAGTAAAAAAAGAACCTCTTCTTACTTCAAAGGATGAACGTGATATTGCTAAAACCGTATCTGAATTGATGAGTAAGTTAGATTCACAGGATGGAGCACCTTTATTCTTTGACGGTGAAGAAATAACTCCAGAAACAAAAATACTTTTTGAACAGCAGTTAAAATCGTTGGTCACCACAGTTAAGGAAATCAATAAGGTAAAATACCATCCCGGAAAAAATAAGAAGTAGGTGATAGGCATTGCGCCATGATATAAAGGCTATAGTAAATCAAATAGTTAAAAAATATAAAACTCATGATCCTTACGAACTTTGTGACTATATGAATGTATTATTGCAAATTGGGGATCTAGGGGAAGCATTGGGCTGTTATTTATTAATTAAAAGACAAAAATGTATATTGCTGAATGAAAAAATACTTAGAACGCCACTAGAAAAAGTGGTGCTTTCACATGAATTGGGACATTCTAAAATGCATTGGAAAAACGACTGCTATTTCTATGGAAGCACGCTTTTTTCAAAAAGTAAAGAAGAGAATGAAGCCAATACATTTGCTGCCGAATTACTCATACCTGATAATTTGATATATGAAAATCCTGGTATGACTCAAAGTCAAATAGCAAAAATTGCCGGACATGATGAAAGAATTATGGCATTTAAAAGTTTCCGTTAATATTACTCGGATGAATTAACATTAATGCGGAATAGTATTGGAAGATTTTATCAGATACAATAAAAGGGGTTCGCTTATGGGATTGTTAGATTTAATTTTCAGAAAACCAAAAAAGAATATTGATGTCACATATTTAAACAGAGACTTACAAATCTTGAATGATTGTGCAAAATTAATTGAAAACACAGTCATTCCGGAAGTGTTTTTTTCACGATATGACCTCTATATGGAAAAACTATCTATTTTATCAGATGCTCAAAGAGCAGGTCTGGTAAAAGTAACTGGGGATAATCTGTGCAAAAAGTACAAGGAGATGAACACAGAAGAAAAAAGGGTTGAAGCTATAATTGACTTTATAGATAGGATGTGGATTGACACATGTCAGAAAGCAGATAAATTAAAGACTGAGAAAGGAAAGCAAAATCGTTACTCTAAATTCTATGATACTTTGGCTCAATATGAAAACCACATGCCGGAACAATGCATTAAATACTACCGTTCACGCAATTCCGAAACTAATATTCTAAAACCCAGAAACACTATTCCTGCTGATAAAATAGAATTAATGCAACGTATTGAAGCAAGCGAACATTACAAAAACAAAGTGTATAAAAAATATTATTCAGATTATCCCGAGAAACCTTATATCTCACAAGACAGGGAGTTAAACACAAATTGGATAGAAGATACTGAAAATTGGTATCTAATGACAAAACAGGCTTCATGGATTCCTAAATCAATGATGGAAAGATATTCAGATGGGCTCTTACCCGGTCATGTATACATGCTATATTGGCTTGGAAAATATAAAAATAAAAGAATTCCTGTATATTTCGAATACAAGTACGGGATAGATTTTTGCAAAGAAAAGGATTTTCTTATGCAGAATGGGTATTTGGATGACGATAAACCTTCCATAAAAGGTCTGAATGCTATAAAAAAACATAAAGAAGTTATAGAAAACCATGCTCCAGCAAAAGCATCTTCTACGACGGTTAAAGAAGCGAATGACGCTGATTACGAAGACTGGATTGGTTTCATAAACAAAGGTGGGACAACCGAAGAATGGAATAAACGAAAGAAAATGAAGTAAAAACCGCCTGACTACAATCAGGAACAGATAAGTTGATGTTACGCCAGATGGCTTAACATAGATGTGGTGTTATAAGGTACGGGGGAAAGAGGTACAATTATGAAAAAGAAAATTTTAGCACTCATGTTAGCCGCCGTGATGGCATTATCATTTACGGCATGCGGATCTTCAGGCGGAAAAGCAACGTCCACTGATGATCTTAAGGAAAAAGTAACGGATACACTAAAAGACATTTCTGGAAAAGACGAGGAAAAACCAACAGATGTGGCAAAAGAGCATTATGAATTAGACTTATCTGCTGGAAATTATATTGCTGGTACTGATATACCTGTCGGAACATACAACATAACCGCAACTGGTGGATCTGGTAATGTTTCTTCATCAAATATGTATAGTGGGGGGCTTAATGAAATTATGGGATCCCCTGCCGAAGAAGGGTATTCTATTGATTCTTTTAATGGATTGAAAATGGACTCTGGTGTCACATTATCACTAAGCAGTACTGTTTCCATACATTTAGTTTCTGAAGACGCAGAAGTTTCAGCAGTTACCCCAAGAACCGTTGCTGATGCTACTCCAATTGATTTAGGCGCCGGAAATTATACTGCAGGAACAGATTTTCCAGCTGGTACATATAATCTTGTTGCCACCAGTGGCAGTGGAAATGTTAGTTCCGACAATATGTACGAAGGTGGATTAAATGAAATTATGGGAAATCCAGCAGAAGCAGGTTTTAGCATAGCACAATTTAACAATGCAATTTTCGAAGAAGGAACTGTACTTTCAGTTTCTGGTGTATCCTTACAACTTGTTCCAGTCGGTGAATAAAATATAAAATAAAAACCGCCCCTGCGCCAACAGGAACGGCTTAATACACCACCCGAAGGTATGTACATTATCAGAACAATATTATTGTATCATCTTCGGTGACGGTCTGCAATAGACAGGCTGTCTTTTTTATACAATTTTTTACAGACAGGAGATGATATTATGGCAAAAAAGAAAAGGAAAAAGCATCAGAAACTGCCGAACGGATACGGTAGCATAAAGTATCTTGGAGACGGCCGGCGAAATCCTTACGCTGTACACCCGCCTACAAAAGAATTTAATATCGACGGCATACCGCAGACGCCCAAAGCCCTGTGTTACGTTGATGATTGGTACAAGGCATTTACGGTTCTTACCTGGTACAAAAATAACGAGTATTACCCAGGACGGGAAGCCGAGTTGTCGTCCGATCAGAAGGAATTGGAGAAGCAAGTTTCCGAAATCCTCTCCCAGTATACCCAAAAGTCCAAGGCCAACAAAGGCACGAAAACGTTCAAGGAAGTATTTGAGGGATATTACAAAGATAAGTTTAAGCAGGATTATGGCCATAAAGGGAAAAAAGTAAGCATGGAACGCAGCATGAGTGCTGCCTATAAAAATTCTTCTGCGCTTTACGATAAGCCGTTTATAGAGATTACACAAAAAGATATGCAAAAAGTCATTGATAACTGCGAGTTAAAACACGCATCGCTGGAGCTTATCCAGACTCTCTTTAGGCAGATGTATCAGTATGCGGAGGCCAATAACCTATGCGATAAAAATTATGCTCAGTTTGTCCGAATCGATCAGGAAGATGACGATGAACACGGCGTACCGTTTACAGATTCAGAATTGAAAATTTTATGGGACAATAAGGAGAATGAAACTGTAGAAATGATACTGATTATGTGCTACTCTGGTTTCAGAATCGCGGCATATGAGAGCATGAAGGTCGATCTTAATAAAAAAGCCTTCTACGGTGGAGTAAAAACCAAGTACAGCAAGAAAAGAACTGTGCCTATACACAGCGGCATATATGACCTCGTAAAACGCCGTTTAAGCAGAGATGGGGCTTTATTGACCGAATCTTCAAATGCCTTTAGAAATTCCATGTATGAGGCTCTGAACGCTCTAGGGATAGAAAAACACACGCCGCATGATAGTCGGCATACTTTTTCAAAACTGTGTGAGGATTCCAATGTTGCAGAAAATGACCGTAAAAGAATGCTCGGGCACAGTTTTGGCAACGACATTACAAATAAGGTCTATGGTCATCGATCACTGGAAGATTTGCGCGAAGAAATTGAAAAGATTAAGATTTGTTACTAATTTGTTACTAACCGATCCGTTTTTTTCGATTTTCATCAGGACTGATTAATACTCATTAGAACCGTCAAAAGTGCCGTAAAATAAGGGGTTCACGGCACTTTTCATTTTGTTTTCTGGGTTATAATAAAATAGCATTCTTTTAATAATTTCTTAATCATATTCATATCTGCCTCCGCTCTGCCGCCAAGCGGCACCTCTACTCTGTACTAACACAGTCACCCTTTGTTACTCCGGATGCCAGGGCGATTACTTTCTCTTCTGTCGCTTCCGAAGCCGGGATGATTCCCACATTTCTGCCTTCTCTGATCACCATAATCCGGTCGCTGACTCCCAGAATTTCAGGCAGGTCGGACGAGATCATGATAATACCCACGCCGGTTTCCGCCAGATTTCTCAGAAGATTGTATATTTCACTTTTTGCCCCCACATCCACGCCTCTCGTGGGCTCATCAACAATCAGCACCCGCGGACGGATCCCGAACCAAGCAGCAAGAAGCACCTTCTGTTGATTCCCACCCGAGAGCTTATTCACCAACTGCCGGATTCCGGGCGTAGAAATGCGGAAATCCTTTACAGCATCCTGCACCATCTGATCGACCTGCTTTTCCCTCAGGAAGCCTCTCTTTGAAAAATGGCGCAACTGGTTAGCTATCAGGTTCTGCCGGATATCAAATTTTACATACAGCCCCTGCTCTTTCCGGTCCTCGCTCATATAACCGATGCCCTGCCGGATCGCATCCTGCGGGCAGTGGATCTGCAGTGTTTCCCCTTCCAGCACTACTTTTCCGGCTTCCAGAGGCTCCGCTCCGAAGATTCCTCTTCCGATTTCTGTCCTCCCCGCTCCAACCAGACCCGATACGCCGAGAATCTCTCCTCTCCTTACCTGAAAAGAAATATCCCGGAATGCTTTCCCCCTGGAAATCCCTTCAACCTCGAAAAGCACCTCCCCAATTTTCTGTTCCGGCCTCCGGCGTCCGTAAATATTTTCAATTTTCCGGCCTACCATGTTCGTTATCAGAAAATCCTCGTCAATATCCGCGACCCTCGCCTCCGCGATGTATGCCCCGTCCCGCAGAATCGTTACACTGTCTGCAATCTCAAAAATCTCCTGCAGGTGATGTGATATATAAATAAAGCTGATTCCCTGTTCTTTCAGGATGCGGATATTCTGGAACAGCTTCTGCTTCTCCACCTCTGTGAGAGAAGATGTGGGCTCATCCAGCACAAGCACTTTCGGCCTGAAAGACATTGCTTTCAGGATTTCCACAACCTGCTGGTTGGCAATCGCCAGTTCCTTTACAGGCGTGGCGGGATCGATATTTTCAATCTCGAACAGTCTCAGCATTTCCTTCGTTTTGCTATACAGTTCTTCTCTTTTAATCAGATTTAACTTATTGACCGGCTGACGGTTGGCAAATATATTCTCTGCCACACTTAGACACGGAACCAGGCTCAATTCCTGGTGTACGATACTGATTCCCTTTTGCAGTGCATCATGGGCGGAAGTAAATACCACTTTTTCTCCTTCAATCCAGATCTCCCCCTCGTCCGGCTTATGGATCCCGCCGAGTGTCAGCATCAGGGTACTCTTACCCGCACCGTTTTCTCCCACAAGGGCATGTACTTCTCCCTTTTTCACTTTCAGGTCTACCCCGTCCAGGGCACGGACCCCCGGGAAAATCTTGACGATTCCTTTTGCCTCCAGTATGTATTCAGACACAGGCGCCCTCCTTCCTTTTTACGAATTCATTGATACGAATTCTTTTTATGAATTTATTTCAAAATTCCTTTATGAATCCCCTTATAATTCCTTTAAAATAGTATGGACGGTGTAATCCCGCCCATACCCTTGTCATTATCTCTTGAAATACTCGTAATTTGATTCATCCACAATAATAGCGCCTGTGTCGATATAGCCGGGTACCCCTAGTACGCCTGCCGCTGCATTATCCGATGTGATCTCCACCTTGGAGTTATTCAGATTAATCAGAAGCTGTGTAGCATAATATGGCATTAACGCCGTCTGCTGAGCAACGGATGCGGAAATAATGCCATCCTCAATAGCCTCCAGAATCTCATTGGAACGGTCCATTGCGATGATCTTCACATCCCCTGTACGCCCTGCTTCTCTGACTGCTGTAGCCGCTGCCGTGCCGCCAGTCGCATCCACACAGACGATTCCGTTCAGATCCGGGTGTTTCTGAAGAACTGCTGCGATATTTTGTGCCGCAATTACACTGTCCTGTTTGGTATCCACTTCCTCAATAATCTCAATCCCCGTTCCCTCAAATGCCTGCTTATAGCCTGCCACACGTTCCTCCAGATTCGTCTGGCCCGGATTATACATAATCGCTACTTTTCCACTGTCGCCCAGAAGCTCTTTCATCTTCTCTCCGCCTGTAATTCCCGCTTCCACATTTCCGGTTCCAACAAATGCAATTCTGCCTGAATCCGGAAGATCGGCATCCACCGTAACAACCGGAATTCCTGCGTCCATGGCTTTCTTAATTGTGGGAGTCAGCTGCTCGTTGAAACCTACCACCACGATTCCGTTAGGTTTCTTTGCAATTGCCTGCTCAAATGCTGTAACCATAGCATTCATGTCCAGCTCCGCAGGCCCCACAAATTCTGTGCGCACGCCCAGCTCTTCGCCCGCCATCTCCATTCCCATTTTGTGATCATAGAAATAGGGGTCTGACCCTAGTGCGGATACTTGAATATAAAGCTGATCCGACAGATTACTCTGTGAATCCCCGTCTGTTCCCTGCGCATCACTCTTCGTGTCTTCCGTCTTTGCCGTGGTTTCCGCCTCCTTGCCGCCTCCCTGACAGGCAGTAAGGCCTATTGCCATCGCCAGAACCAAAACAACCGCAACCATTTTCTTTTTCATAACATTACCTTCCTTTCCTTTTTCACTTCGTTCATGATAATTTCATTTTACATAAACATTTCGGTTCTGTAATCAACAATAGCTTACTAAATTAGCATATTTTTATAATATTTTCATTGCATTATTGGACGCATTGTGCAAATTGCCTTTCTCCAAGTTTAAAATAATGCTAATTTCTTACATCTTTCTTGTTTTTGTACTGGTGCAAATGTAATATATACTTATAGTATAGAAGAAACGATTTATTATAACAGGCAGCGCGGTCTGCCTCGACACTCATTCTTATGAAATGTATTTGGGTAAAAGGAGGTTTTTACATGTCCGCAGAGACGATTTCCGTCCGGAATTTTCTGGTTACGGTTTCCCAGGCAGCCTATCTCGAACAGGCTCCTATGACGCTGCACTTTATCAACTGTTTCAGCAGCTACTGGAGGTATATCAGCCGCCCGGATAAAGAGGCGCCTTTAAAACAAGAACTGGACATGCTGATGCTGATCCGTGAAATTTTTATCTCGATTCCCTTCTTCCAGATACTGGACGAGAATCTCCCGGAAATTCCGGAAGAGCTGCTGATTCCAAGAAACTGCATTCTGGCACAGGTCTGGGAAAACCTGGAGCAGCTCTCCAATGCCTCGCAGACCTATACCGCCCTTTATTTTACCTGGAACAGCCCGCACAGTTCACTCGAACTCACCGGCATGCTTCCCGGCGGAAGCATTTCTGCCCTGTACGAAATTACGATTTAGGAGGCCCTATGTATTCTGTAATCATAGTAGACGATGAAGCTTTATCCAGGTATGCGCTGCACGTAATGCTCAGCAAAAATATGCCTGATCTGAACGTGGCTGCTGAATGTGAGGACGGAGCCTCTGCGGTTCAGGCCGCCCTGAGATACAAGCCCGATATTGTAATCATTGATATCAAAATGCCCGGCATGAACGGACTCACTGCATCCAAAACAATTCTGGAGAATCTGCCGGGTACCACGATCCTGATCCTGACGGCATACGACAGCTTTGAATATGCAAGAGAAGCGCTCACAATAGGCGTCAAAGGATATCTGTTAAAACCGCTGATAGAAAAGGAGGTAACGGAAACACTTCAAAAAATCACAGACAGCCTTTCCCAAAACAGAGCAATAAAAGATAAAGATGTGGAGGAGAAGGAGATTGTCTCCCTGGCAATCCCGGTTATAAAAAGGAATCTGGTGGCCAGTTATATCAATGGTACGGCTGCGCCGGCTCTGCTGGCGGAATACAGTCCCCTGCTGCCCGGGCTGACCGACTCCGGCTTTTTTATGCTGTTCCCGCTTACCCCGTCCCCGGACAGCACCCTGCCTTTTTCGCTCCAGCCCCCGGCAGATACATACAAACAGATCACCGAAAGCATTTCCCAGATGATAAACTTTCATAAGAACGTACTGATCGGTGAGGTCTCTTTTCATGTTCTCCCCCTGTTCTTCCATATTTCACCGTCCGATCCGTCCTGGCACGAGACAGCCTGCATGCTGGCGCGCAAGATTATCACTCTTTTAAACCAGCGTTTTAAGCTGAAAAGCGGAGCGGCCTTTGGCGGTGTCTATCATACCTGCCAGTTATTTAAATCATCCTATCAGGAGGCATTGGAGGTGCTCCCTGCGCTTCTGCCCGGCACCGTCATAGAGTACACCCCGGTTTCCAATTCCACCCATACCGTCTACCCATACTCTTTGGAGGAACAGTTTATGGACTCCCTTCGCAGCAGAAATACGGAAAGGGCCCATGGCTATGCACAGCAGCTTTTGAATGAGATCTTTACGGCCCGGAATTCTCTGCAGATTTCAAAAGAATATTCCATCCAGTTTTTGTCTGCACTAAAAAGCCTGCTCCACCAGCTTGGTTTCAGGCAGACCAGCTTTGACCTGTATCCATTCCTATGTCAGATCCAGTCCAGTGTGTCCGAACACCAGTTAAAAGAATACGTTAATTATGCACTGCATTCCTTTTTAGAGTTCCTCCAGAATGAATCTCAGGAAAAAAACTATGCACTTATGAAAAAGATCAATTACTATATAGAGCGCGAACCGATACAGATGGTATCCCTGGAGGGCCTGTCCAGTTATCTGAATCTGACCCCGCAGTACGTAAGCAAAGTATTTAAGGAAGAATACCATCTTAATTTTACAGACTATATCACGCAGAAAAAGATCAGCCTTGCCAAACCGCTCTTGGAAAAGGGTATGCTTTCCGTCCAGGATGTCAGTATTCAGGTGGGCTACAGCGACCAAAACTATTTCTGCAGAATATTTAAGAAAATAACAGGGCTTACCCCAAAGGAGTACCAGAAATATGCGAAAACTCTTTAACTCCGCCTCCCGGCTGTCCACTAGGCTTTTACGGTATTTTTTAATCATTATTCTGATCATGTCCGGGATTTCTTTCTATTCCATACAGTCCAGCCGCAGCCTGAACCGGGCAAACAACGAGACGCTGGAGCATATCCAGAGCCTCCAGCTTCTGCTTGTTTCCCTGGAAGAATCCGCTACCACCGCGTCCAATTACTATGCACATCCGTCCCCCGACTACCGCAGAAAGTTCCAGGACCAGTGTTTAGACGCAATAGCCTGCAGCGCATCTATGCGGCTTCTTTACCCGGGCTCTTATCTCTACCGCGATATCCAGGTCATGACCGAGTCCTATATGGATGCCACAACCAGACTATTTGACAACTATAACCCGGATGCGGCCTCCTACCTGTATACACGGGAGCGTGTCAGTTTGGACTACATAAGAAATAACATTTACAATTATATTTATAAGGGAATGTCCTCGGAACTGGAACTGGCGGATGCGCGGATCCGCCAGAATACAAACGGCCTGAATACCAGCCAGAGCAGTATCTATATTTTGCTGGTATTTTTCACCATGTTCTGCCTGTTTATTTCCTATCAGATATCCGCATATCTTGCAAAGCCAATCGTGGAGCTGAGCAAAAAATTCCGGCTGGTCGCGCAGGGAGACCTGACGGTCAGTTATACGCCGCCCTCCCGGCAGAATGATGAGATTTGCCTGCTCGCCTGCTCTTTTAACAAGATGGTACTGCAGCTGCAGGAAAACCAGGAGCGCCTGCTGGAAAAACAGCGCGTAGAAGCCCGGCTGCAGAATGAAATGCTGAAAAATATTGAGATGCAGAATTCCCTGAACCGTTCAGAGCTGGAGTATCTTCTGATGCAGATCAATCCGCATTTTCTGTATAATACGCTGAATACAATTTCTGCCATGGCGATTATCGAGTCTGCCACCCTTACAAAAGACATGCTGGACTGCCTCTCCGGGCTGCTTCGCAACAGCCTCACCGTTATGTCGGAGACCATTCCTCTTGCAACCGAAATCCAGACTCTCACCTACTACCTGCAGATCCAGAAAGTGCGCTTCCAGTCCCGGCTTCAATACAGGCTGGATGTTTCTGCGGACTGTCTTGATGAGAGCATTCCGGCCATGATTTTGTAGCCTCTTGTGGAAAATGCGATTATCCACGGGCTGGAGGACCGGCCGGAGGAAGGGAATATTTTGATTACTGCAGAGAAGACCGAGGATACTCTTATACTTTCCGTGGCGGACAACGGGATCGGCATTGCGCCTGAACTGTTGGAAGAGCTGCAGACAGATAAACAGTCTGCTAAGAAGGAGCAGAAACGCAGCATAGGTATTTACAATGTGAAGAAACGGCTTCATCTGATTTACAGCCATAACGTCATGGAAATCACAAGTACCCAGGGGGAGGGTACTTGTATTACGCTGCGGCTGCCGCTTTCGGAGCCGTCTCTCCCGCAGCAGCCGAGTCAAAACCTGACGGATAAAAGAAGGATTTAAAAAAGACCGCCCCTGCTCTCGCAGTGACGGTCTGTCAGCTTTGATTAATCCTGTACGTATGGCATTAAAGCAATGTGTCTTGCTCTCTTGATTGCTACTGTAAGAGCTCTCTGATGCTTTGCACAGTTTCCTGTGATTCTTCTCGGAAGAATCTTGCCTCTCTCAGAGATGTATTTCTTTAACTTTGCTACGTCTTTATAATCGATTTCGTTATTCTCTTTACCACAGAATACGCATACTTTTTTTCTTCTGCGGGCCGGTCCTCTTCTTTTGAAGCCGCCTTCTGGTCTGCCGCCTTTTTCGTAAGCCATTTCTTTTTACCTCCTATATTAATAGAAAGATTTCACAACCGTGTCTTAATTAAACGGTAATTCTTCGTCGATCCCATCCGGGATATTCATGAATCCGTCGCCTGCATCAACACTTGGTGAAGGGCTTGGAGCTGCCTGCTGGAAAGAAGAGCCTCTGTTGGCTTCGCTCTCCGCTCTGCTCTCAGCAAATTCCTGGTCCTCTACAATTACCTCTGTTGTGTATACTTTCACGCCGTCCTTGTTCGTGTAGCTTCCGGTCTGAATACGTCCGGAAATGGAAACACGCATTCCCTGGCGGAAATACTTCTCCGCGAACTCTCCGGAACGCCCGAATACAACACACGGAATAAAATCCGCTGTTGGTTCGTTGTCCCTCTTGAATCTGCGGTCAACAGCCAATGTATATCTTGCAACTGCAGTTGCACTATCACCCTGTGAATATCTAACTTCCGGGTCTCTTGTGAGACGTCCTACTAAAACTACTTTATTCATATATACCTCTTTCTCTATGCTTCCTGTCTAACGCATAAATATCTGAGCACATTGTCCATGATGCGGATACGTTGTTCCACTTCGCCTGGGACAGTACTGTCAGATTCGAAGTGGATGAAGTAGTAATATCCTTCTTTCATCTTCTGAATTTCGTAAGCAAATCTTCTCTTACCCCATTCATCAACGTCAGTCACATTGCCGCCGAAACGTGAAACTAATGCTTTCACTTTTTCAACAACTTCTGCTCTAGCGTCGTCTTCGATTTTTGCACTGACAACAACAGCTAACTCATACTTGTTCATGTCTCTTGCACCTCCTTATGGTCTCTGGCCCCCGGATCACCCGGGAACAAGGAAATTTGATGTCCGTGGATATAGAATCCTACGGGTACGTCACGAGTAATTATCATACCATAATAACTTGTCCGGTTCAAGACTTTTTGCGAATTTCTTTTGTATTTTTTTCCACCAGCTTACGTGGAACCATGATCTGATGGCCGCATCCCACACATTTCAGCCGGAAGTCCGCGCCCACCCGCAGCACCTCCCACTCATGGCTTCCGCAGGGATGGGGCTTTTTCATTCGGATTATATCACCGATATCGAATCTTTCTGCCACATTCATCCTCCTTACCCATCATATATTCTGAATATTCTGAAAACGAGCCGCATAGGGGTCAGACCCCTTTACTCTTCCACAAGAACTCCCTGGAGCAGGAAGCGCTCGTCATCGTTTACATTGGTGCATGTTGACAAGCTAACAATCCTGGACTGGCCATTCACCTCTACATCCACCTGATAGTTTGAAGACTCTTTGCAAAGCTGGAGATAGCTGGAGAATTCCTCATCATTCAGATAAGTTAGTTTGTAATTGTCGGCCGTATCTTTCACGGTTCCTGCGGAGAATACCTGATACTTGGACTCTCCTTCCGGGGTATAAATGTAGAAGTACGGATGTGCCTTGCAGAATTCCTCACTGGCGTACTCGCTCAGCTGGGAAAACATCTCTCCGCCCACTTTCAGATTGTGTCCGTATATGAATGTGTTTCTGTCGCTGAGGTTCGTGGCGTTTCGCATATCCATAAATATTGCACCCAGCTTGTTGTCATTGGCTGTAAATGTTTTTGTCAGATACTCTTTGTTATCTGCACTTTTTACAACAGGATAGCTGATTACTGAGGGCTCATCAAACCTAATCCATGCTACGGTATCCGGATTTTCTTTCAACAGTGCATCAAAATCCACAGTATACCCCGGTTCCCCGTCCTCCTCCTCGTTCTTTTCAACCGAAAGCGCCAATTTCTTCACATCGTCATATTCTTTTCCGCCTGAATAATAAGGTACCAGCATTATGGTAAGCTGATACGCGCAAAACACAAATACGCATATTGCAATAATCAATATGGCGGTAGATATGACTTCTCCAACAGAGCTTTCCTTTTTATGCCTTTTTTTCTTACTCATCGCGTGTTTCTCCTCTTCCCAGTCTCTTCATCCGTTCTAACAGCGTTCCAATCCTGATTATTGTACCATATCTCTGCCTTAAAAACATTCTAAATATAGGAATTTGCAAAAATCACAAAAATAGCTTTTATCCATTCCTTCTATCTGCGCGGTATGGTAAAATAAGTATATTGAGACAGAGGAGGTGATGCTATTGAAAACACTGCTGATCTGCGACGACGATAAGAGCATCCTGGAGGATCTCAGCTTGCGTCTGTCCCATATTCTTCCTGAAAACTGGGATATCAAAACGTTTCTTGCCCCCGGTGACCTGCGTTTATATTTAGAAACTTCCGCTTCTCTGCCGGATATTCTATTTATGGATATTCAATTTGGAACTGAAAATGGCATCTGTCTGGCTTCTGACATTCAGACCCGTTATCCCTGGATTGCGATTGTATTGATCACCGGATATCTGGACTATGCCCGAGATATCTTTACCATACACCCCGCCTATTTTCTTGTGAAACCTGTCGATACGGACAAGCTTACGGCGGCAATAGAACGGGCCCTTGAGTATATGGACTGCTGCCAGGATAAGCCAGTTGCCCTGCAGAGCAACGGCAGGATCTTCACATTAAAAAGCAGCGAGATCTGTTACATAGAAAGTGAAAAGCGCCGGCTGCATGTATATACATCGGAAGAAAAATTTACGGTTTATATGAAACTGATTGAGCTGAAGGAAAAACTTCCCGGCTGTTTTTTATCCTGCCATAAAAGCTATGTGGTCAATATGAATTATATCCAGAATTTTACGGCGCAGAAGATTATTCTGCTGAATCAGGCCGAGATACCGGTAAGCCGCTCCAGATATAAGAAGTCAAGAGAAGAATTTCTACGCTTTTTTAGTACGGAAGATTATAATACATAAAACGAATACCTCGTAAAAGGAAAATGTTATGGTTCTATATAATATCATCAGGCTAACCCTGATAACTTCCCTGATAATCTATTTAATAAGCCCGGATGTCGAACAGCGTCTTTCGTTTGTACTTGCGTTTACAACTGCATTTTTCCTGCCCGCAAGTATTTCTATTACAACCACTTACCATGGTGACTGGCAGATTGCCGCTGTCAGCGAGCTTTTCCGTTTCCTGATCCAGCTGGCAGTCTGCTATCTCTTCACCGGACGGGGAATGTATTATTTCGTAAAATATATGGTACATTTCATCCTGTTCAACTGCATTTTTTCCGGTTTCACAACCATCGAGGGACTTGTGCTCGGCAATTGGCGGTATTTCCTCCAGGGTATGGCATTCCTGGAGAATACTTTGTTTCCAACATTGCTGTCTTGTATTGCATTCTTTTGCGTATTGGGGATCCTGCGGCTGAAGCTTTTCGACCGCGTCCCCTACACTGTCATGAAGTTCCTGTTCGCGGCGGTATTGCTGCTCGATCTGGCGATGGGGCTGTTTATGCGTCTTACCAATGGAAGCTTAACCGTACTGGCCAGTACGATCGCTTCCGGAACGATACTATTTATTTTTCTGGTTGTTTTTGTCTGGTACCGGCAAAAGCAGGCTTACCAGCTGCGGAAGCATTATGAGCGGATACTGCAGGAGGAATATTCTTTTTATCAGAATATTCAAATCCAGAAGGATGCCGTCCATCAGCTCCGCCACGATCTTGCCAATCATCTGCAGGTGTTGGAGAATTTGTCCCAAAGCCATCTGGAACAGGAAGAGCAACAGTACAAGCAGTCTCTTCTGCAGTTATTTGACTGTATCCTGACCTCGTTTGGGAAGGATACCACTTCTGGGGATGCAAAAAGCGGGATTTTCCGAAAACTCATCCCGCTTCTTATTCTTTCCTTCCTTGGAGTCTTTATATTGTGGGAAATATTCTTTCCTTTTATGGATCATCGGTACACCGTGTACGAATGGACGGCTTTTTACTGGTTTTTCATCCTATTCGCGATTGCCTGTGTCGTAGTCTGTTTTGGCGCATATCTGGAATACAAAAGGCACAGAGCCCTTCAGACGCTGGAAGGCGCCCAAACATTCAGAAAACAGTGGGAAGATATGATGGGTATGGTCGAAAATCTACCATTAGAAGGTAGTATACCGCCTGCTCAAGAACTAAAATCCTTCACACCACAGCCCGTGGTCAATACGATGCTGAATGCCAAATACCAGTATTGTATCCAGAATCATATTTCCACAAACTGGCATATTTATATTCCGCCAGAGTGTTCGCTGCAGTCCGTAGAAATCACCGGTCTGCTGGTGAATCTCATAGACAACGGAATCGAAGCATGTCTCCGGGTACCGCAGGACAAACGCCTGTTGAATATCTGTATGCAGGAACGGGCAAATTTTTGGATTGTGGATGTTAAGAATTCTAAATCACCTTTGGAGCACCCGGAGAAATTAGATTTTATTTCTGCAAAAGGGGACGGGCATGGGCTTGGACTCCAGATTATCAGAACCATTGTGAATAAATACAACGGAGATATTCAAAGTATGGATAAGGGAGACTGTTTTCTTGTCACCATCATGTTAGATATACAGAAACTGGGAACTGTATAATGTTTCAGTTACCTGCCCCATACTGTTCCAGAATTTTATAGATAGCATGCGCAGCTCCCAGGTCTTCATTCGATTTTGTCACATATCCGGCCGCGGCCTTTACCTCAGGCACGGCATTTTCCATAGCCACAGTAGCCCCAAAATCCATGGACAACATGGAATAATCATTCATGCTGTCTCCCAGCACCATCACTTCATCCATCTTATATCCCAGTGACTCAATATACTGTTTGAGCACGGGGCCTTTCTGCGCCTTCACATCCGTAATCTCCAAATTTGTTTCGAAAGAAGACGCCACTGCGATATCTTTGTTCTGTTCCAGTTCCGCCCATATCCTTTTCAACATAGGAATATCACCGGAAAACAGGAAGATCTTATATACCGGCACTCCTGCTGCCCTTAGTTCTTCAAAATCAGAAATCTTCTTTGTCATTTTTTTAATCTGCTCATATAAAGGCTCCTTTTTAGCCTGTACTTCATTGATGTCTTTATCCAGATGAAACACCTTAAGCTGCCGGATAAAACTCTCCTCAATTTCCGCTTCAGTTCCAATCCTGTAATCATAATCATCCGTAGAGAAAACAAGAGATACCGGATATTTTTGCAGTGTTTCATAGATTTCCGCACACAAATCCAGATCAATCGGCGCCGTAAATACGACCTGTTTTTCCGGATTGCGCACCTCAGCTCCACTTCCCACTATGTAATCACAGTACAGGTCTGCGTCTTTAATAACTTCCATGGCTCCCCGGAAGTTTCTCCCCGTTGCAAGCATAAAACGTATGCCCGCAGCACACGCCCGGCGTACCGCCTCCAGTGTCTCCGGCGCCAGCCGGTGGTCATCATTCAACAGCGTGCCGTCCATATCCGATGCAATAACTTTAATCATACTTCATCTCCTTCTCAAATTGTTAAACTATTCTGAAAATGGCACGCAAAGGGGTCAGACCCCTTTACAGCATTCCTTCCACGCCGTCCATCTGGCGTACAATATCATGATGCCTTTCGTCAAACAGCAGCCCCTTATTATACCGGTAGTAACTGTCGCTTCCATTCTCTTTGATAAACCAGACACTATAATAGTTTGCATTCAGTTCTGTTATAAACGCGACCATCTCCTGGCTTTGTCCAAATGCATCTTCCAAAAAATCGAATACATATTGCAGTGTCCGGGCTGTATGGTCTATTTCGTCTTCCCGCTTATCCACTTCTTTTTCAAAAAGTGCCTTGACCTCATCGAACACACCGTCCCCGATAAATAATTCGCCTTTGATACTTATGGCAAATCTCTCAAGCGCCGCAATGACTCGTTTTAAAACCAATTCATCCCGTCGGGTCAGCAGTTCTGAACGCATCTGTTCTTCCAGATCTTTTTCCGCCAAATGCCAGATATCCTCTACCATGGAAGTGACCTGGTTCTCCCTGTAGTAGATCAGATACTCGTAAAGTTTTGTCACGTAGGCATCTGTCATATAACATTCGGTAAATAACTCGCAGAGTTTACCATTCAACAGGCTGACGATACTCAGATGCTCATCAAACGGGGCCGCCTTTACCTTCTGCAGGGTTGCCGTACTCCACTTTCCTACCAGAATATCCTCCACGCCATAATCCTGTTTGTATTTGTAATAGAGCTCTAGATAATTTGCGAAATCTTTGGAAATTGTGCGGTGCTGGATATACTGGTACACCACATCCCTGTCCACCGTTTTGTGCAGGCTTTCATAAACCTGAATCAGCTGGGAAAGATCTTCCCACCCCCGGGCCGTTGCAAAGTATCTGCCATCCACCGTTGTTTCAATCCGGTAAAAGTTCTCTTTTCTGAGTTCCAGATAGGATATCACAGCCGGGTGGATCCCCTGCCTGTATGCATATTCCTTCCAGACATCGAAGTTTTCTTCCACATCAATCTTCTTGATCCGGTCCAGCGTCACGACATCAAACTCCCGGACAGACTTGTTATACTCCGGCGGGTTTCCCGCAGCCACGATAATCCAGCCCTCCGGCACCTTCTGATTTCCAAAGGTCTTGCCCTGCAAAAACTGAAGCATCGTCGGCGCCAGTGTTTCTGATACACAATTGATCTCATCAATAAAAAGAATTCCCTCTGCAATCCCGGTCTGCTCAATTTTCTCATATACCGACGCGATAATCTCGCTCATCGTATACTCGGTTACCGAGTAATTCCTCCCTCCATACACCTTCTCCTTAATAAACGGCAGCCCAACCGCACTCTGCCTCGTATGATGGGTGATGGTATAGGCCACCAGCCCAATCTGACATTCCTTCGCAATCTGCTCCATAATCTGCGTCTTCCCGATTCCGGGCGGCCCCATCAGCAGAACCGGCCTCTGGCGGATGGCGGGTATCCTGTATTCACCGAACTCATCTTTCGCCAGATATGCTTCTATGGAATCTTTAATTTCCTGTTTTGCCCTTTTTATATCCATGCTTTTCCCTGTCCTCCAGCTTACATTTTTTGTTCCAGATCTTCCTGGCCCAATGTCAGTTTGATCGCCCACGGCGGTACATCCGTATCACAGTAATCATCCTGCATAAAAACAAATGCCGTCTTATAAGCAGGCATTTTCCGGGGATATATGCCATACCCATCCGTAAAATACAGAATCCCCCGCAGATCTTCAAAGCTCCCTTTCTCTACCAGCGCATCCACATAGGCAAAAGCCGGCCGGTAATCCGTCCCGCCTTCCCCATACAGAGTCAGATGTTCCATATATTTTGCCAACTCTTCGGCATTGGTAATACATTGGTCCGAATGCACTTTCTCATCACATTGTATCATATGAATATTTACCTTTTTAAAGAAACTCTCCTCTTCGCTCAATACCGAATACGTCTCTTCCAAAAACCTTCTTACCAGGCTGCCTGAACAGGACATCGAAGTATCGATCACCACTGCAAATTCCGAAATCTTCTTTACTTCCTTTGTCTCCTGCGGCTCAATCAAAGGCATATTCCCATAAAGCCGCAGCCCGTAACTGTAAAAAGAATAATCAAAACTGTCCGCATCCACACCGATTTCTTCCCGCAGTACCGCAAACTTTCTCAAAAACTCTTTATAATTATACCGGTCTCTGTTCTCAATTTTTATCTGATCCAGCAGATCCCCCGCCTGTTGGGATGACTCTTTTGAAAATGTCTCCAAATCCGTTTCCATGCGCTCATTCATATCCTGCCACTTCCGCTGCAGGTTTGGATCCGGCTTCTGCTGTGGGTATTTATTTTCCCAATACTTGTGGTCATCCACATAAAATTCCTGCTCCAGGCGCGCCAGTTCCTTCTCTTCCAAATTCCAGCCCATAAGCAGTGCATAGACCCGCTCTGCATTGAGCACTTTCCTCTCCGCCTCCAGCCTGCGGTAAGTCTCTCTTCTAAGAAGGCTCCTCGAAAACCGGACGGAACGGTGCTGATTCCCATCTATCATATGTTCAACCGCAATGTCACAGCTCAGGTCCCAGTACCTGTCATCCAGTTCCCGTTTGACCATATGCCGGAAAATGCAATGGAATACCATGTGCAGATAACCTCTATTTACGAGAATCCTGTTTTCCCTGTACATCCCACCCAGATACTGGGGATGGAAATAAATGGAGTTCCCGTCTGTCCCAAAAGGATTTACAGTAATGTCCATCTGATATAAGAAACTGCTCAGCGCCACATCCAGAAAACGCATTCCCAGATAAAGTTCATCCCGCGCCGCAAAAAGGATCTTATTCCCCACCGTCTCCAGGCGCACTGCTATCTCCTTTTTCTGCTCACTGTCTAATTCAATCACCGCCGGTTCCCTCCTCTCTCCTGTGCACTGCAAACTCTTATTATATCGTACCTCTCCCGTCAAAGCCTAAACTCTTTTCTAACCGTCGGGAAAGATTTCTGTTTCTCATTCATCAGATAACTAAGGATCTCTGTCCCGCCCATTTCTGCGGCTGTTTCCAGCGCAAACTCCAAGATATCTGCATTCCACAGCGCATGCGCCGTAAATAATTTGATTTGATCAAAGCGTTCTTTTTTTATTAGATACGGCACAACTTCCTGATACCTGTCTCTTAACATATTTTCATAGGAACGCTTATGATTGTCAGACAAATCATATGGACAGGCCAGCCGCCACAATGCCATATCTGCCAGAACATCTGCTTTATCCCATGCCGCGGCAACCGAAAAAAGACTGTCATATTTGCGGTAATCCACTACTTTATTATAAAAACACTGTCTGTAATTATTTCCGGAACCATGATGCTGTGTAAATAAGATCCGTGCCGGCGTATTTTCCACCGCTTCCTCATAATGTTCCGGGAACACAAGAACCGCTTTTCTGCCTTCCTGCTCATAGCAGAACGTAACATCAATCCGCTGCCACAGTTCCCCTAAGATTTCCTTCACGCAGGACTGCCTGCCGGACTTCATATGCACCTTTAAGAAGGCCAGTCCCCCGCAGCCGGTAAAAGCACCGCCGCCGATCTGTACCAGCGCATCGGAGAATACCAGCTTTCGCAATTTTTTGCAGCCATAAAATATATAATTACCGATTTCCCGCACCGTATCCGGAAAAATGATTTCTTCCACATTCAACCCGGCAAGAAGCTCTTCTTCGCCCTTAAAAAGGGCATGATCTTCCGTCTCATAGACCAGGAATTCCTGTTCTTTATTGTCCCTGCGGTCAGAAAATGTATAAGCAGCCACCTTTTCCACAGGCAAACCGTCAATATACTCCGGCAGGATTACTTTCCCGTCGCATCCAAAACATCTGATAATTTCAATAGACTGATTCTGTTCCCGGTAATAAAACTTCATAAATTTCTACTGACCTCTTTTTACTCCATTTGCCACCTATTCATTATAAAAGTGCGGGGCATTTTTTTCAACTGCTCTATTTATTTTATCTTTTACTCATGTTTCACTTCATTATATTAAATGATAACAGATGGGGCCGGCCTGAACTGTTATACATCCAGCCCATTGTAATTCGCCTGGGGTGAAGTGCTGGATGCCTGCAGCCACCTTGCTTTAGTAAGATTCTGCAGTAATTGCACAGCTCCGTCTGCACTGTTATATCAAATGATACAGAATTAAGTTTAAGATTTATCCTTGCATATGATAAATCAATAGTGTAGTATAAAATCAGTGATTTTACAAATGAATTAGGGGGATTAACTTATTATGGATAAAATCGCAGTATTAATTCCGTGCTATAATGAAGGTAAGACCGTCACCAAGGTAGTTACCGACTGGAAAGAAGCCCTTCCCGAGGCAACGATATACGTATATGATAACAATTCTTCAGATGACACTGCCATACTGGCTAAAAAAGCCGGCGCCGTTGTCCGCCATGAGTACCAGCAGGGGAAAGGAAATGTTATCCGCCGCATGTTTCGTGAAATTGACGCAGAAGCATATTTAATGGTTGACGGTGACGACACATATCCAGCAGAATTCGGACGTGACATGGTGGACAAGGTTCTTAACCGCAATGCTGATATGGTGGTTGGTGACAGACTCTCCTCCACCTATTTCACAGAAAACAAACGACCGTTTCATAATTTCGGCAATTCTCTTGTCCGAAAAGCAATCAATTTGCTCTTTAAAAATGATATCAAGGATATTATGACCGGATACCGCGCTTTCAGCTACAATTTTGTAAAGACATTTCCGGTACTCTCAAAAGGATTCGAGATCGAAACCGAGATGAGCATCCACGCCGTCGATAAAAATATGCGCGTAGAAAATGTCGTGATCGAATACAGGGACAGGCCCGAAGGCAGCGAGTCTAAACTGAACACTTACAGTGACGGGATGAAGGTGCTCCGCACAATCGCAAGACTTTACAGAAGCTACAAACCGCTGGGATTCTTCTCCGCCTTTGCACTTCTTCTGGCGGTTATCAGCACTATTTTCATTATTCCGGTCATCGTAACCTATGCGCGCACCGGCCTGGTGCCCAACTTCCCGACACTAATCGTCTGCGGGTTTGTTTACCTGACCGCAATCATAGCATTCTTTGCCGGACTGATCCTATCCTCGATCGTGCATCAGGAACGGCAGAACTTCGAAATACGTCTGATCGCATGCCAGCATCGGTATGACCTTACGTTAAATAACAGCGGGGACGGTGACGGGATAAAACAAGAAAACCCCGCTGAATGGGTTTAAACAAATTGATAAACAATTCTGAAAAAGAGCCGCAAAGGGGTCAGACCCCTTTGCGGCTGCTTTCTTTCCATATCAGCCAATGTCAATACTCTACCTGATACAGATAATACCTTCCGATTTTTTCCGTCTCATTAAATTGGATTTCTTCTGAACTAAACCCACTTAGATCTTTATCCGTCATAATGTGCTTTACTTGAAGTACCTCCAGTTGATCAGGTTGTAGATTCACAACCAACTGATCATCATACGGATTGAAAAATACCGGCTCCTGAGAGGTCTCGTCCACAATATTAATGATAATATGTGCGTAACGGTTATACTTACTGAAATCTTTTTTCCCTGGGTCAAACTGCTCCCAGCGCTCCAGATCCGGATATACATTTGTGGTATTGATCGTTGGCGCACCCACAGTAATGGGCAGGTTCAGATATGGGAAGCCCAGGCCTTCCACCATCCACAAACCATCTCCCTGATCCGCTTCTGTTTCTTCCTTTATGGCCATGGTCAGTTTACTGGAATAGATAGAATCTGCCCCCCGATGTACTGGATTTACCGTCATCCCACAGACAAAAGAGATAATCAGTACATAGCAGGCCAGGCCTGCATATCTTTTGCACTTCATCGCCGCAAAAATGAGGACTGCCCCAGCAGCGATGACTGCGAGCAGTACCAGTGCCTTCTTCTTTCCCATAAACTGCGTGTAATATATAAAACAGGTTCCCGCAAGTCCTGCTCCAATTACAGAAGAGATAATAACAGCAGTTTTGCTTTTATAATTTACAATACTTTCCGAGATAAGATAGACGAGCAGCACAATACTGAGAAATCCAACTCCGACCAGCACCCTTCTCCCCTGGCACATACTCAGAAGTGTGGCTTTCGCAAGCAGAGAAGGCCATGGAAACGCGCAGTACAAAGCAAGAAAACAAGTTCCTGCCGTCATCGTGATTAACAGCGCATCCTTCTGTTTGCTCCTAAAAATCTGGATTATCCCTAAAATTATACCTAAGGGGAAGAAAGAGAAAAACTGCGCTTCTTCACAAACATTAGAAATCCCAAGACCGGGATCAATATACGGAAAAAACAAACCGCCCGCCCAGCTGAACATTCTTAGAAGTGAAGCTCCCCCCACAAACGATCTGCCGCCAGGATAAGATGTGTTTAATACCAGCTCAATGGTGTCTGCGGACTTCAGGAAAATGGCCCCCAGCGCTCCGACCATCGATATAAGAAGAACTACCGCACTCAAAATAATAGAGCCCTTTTTCCATGTTACGTTCTTCCGCTCCCGCAGAATAATGCCTATCAGCAGAAAAAGGTAAACATATCCAAGCGGAATCTGCCAGGAGGGATAAAATACCAGAATATATGCTATCCCACACCATGCAATCCCTGCCGACAGCAACAGTTTCTTCCACAGAAATTCTGTATGCATCCACCGGACAAACATAAGAACGGCCAGCTGGCCGAACACCAGCATCTCCACCAGACCGTTAATTGCAAACCACCAGGCAACAACCGGTGAACAGCACACTAACAGTGCATATGTCAGAGACAGTAGTTTTTTCTTTTTTGTCAAATACATTCCAAATTCCAGTGATACCAAAAACAACGCCAGCATCCGGGCACACCAGAAAAATGCCAGCCCCCGCGAAGGCCCCAGAAAAAGATAACCGATTTGGAACGGGCGGAAAATGACCTCCCATGACTTTACCGGCTGCCCGTATACAATAAATGCATCCGTACTGTCCCCCCTGATTGTTTCTGAAAAATACGGGTATTTTCCCGTATAATTATATTCCTGTGAAAAAGCCATGGGCGTACTCACCGCCCATTCATCCGTTCTGATGCTCCTACTGCTTCCCAGCAGATCACCACTGTTATCCTGGGCACTGCTTTCGTATGTGCCGTCGAGAAGTACGGACCAGAACCCAATGGAAGACCCGCTAATTTCAAACAAGACACAGAATAACAGAATAACGACCGCCACAAGATAACGCAGCTGATACAGCCTTTCCGCTAATTGTCCTTTTTCCTTCAAATTCTTCACGCTCACTTATTCTCCTTTATACAAGATTTTCCCTCTTTGCACATGTCTATTGACATAATAGCTTATACCCAATATTTCGTCAATTATGAACTTTCAGTCCACAGCCTAAATCCTCAAATTGACATTCTATTAAATAAGTTATACTCTATATTACAGAAGTATTTTTTAGAAAAGAGGGAGATAATCATGTCAATTGAAAAGGTCAAAGCATATTTTGCCGGGTACGGCCTGGAGGACAGAATCCTGGAGCCGGAGGCATCCAGCGCTACTGTGGAGGAGGCTGCCCGTGCCGTTGGCTGCGAGCCTGCACGCATCGCTAAAACCATGTCTTTTCTGACGGCAGACGGTCCTATTCTAATAGTAATGGCCGGAGATGCTCGGACGGACAACAAGAAGTTTAAAGCAGAGTTCCACGAAAAGGCCCGGATGATCCAGCCTGATCAGGTGGAAGCGCTGACAGGCCATGCACCGGGCGGTGTCTGTCCTTTTGTTGTGAATGAAGGTGTGGAGGTCTATCTGGACGAATCCTTAAAACGTTTCTCAACTGTATACCCCGCAGCTGGAGGCGGAAACAGTGCAATCAAACTGACACTTGAAGAGCTCGAGAAACATTCCCATTCCAAGAAATGGATTTGTATCTCAAAGGATTGGAATTAGATTCTGAAAATACTTTCGGGAGGGCTGCTATTTGTACCGCATTTTAATAGTGGAAGATGAAAAAGAGATTCGTCTAGAACTGAAACTTATGCTGGAAAATGCTTTGTACGAGGCAGAAGCTGCTGAGGATTTTTCTGCAATCCCCCGCCTTGTGGAAGAAGCTGCCCCGGATCTGATCCTTCTGGACATCCAGCTGCCGGGAACCGATGGCCTGAAGGTCTGCCGGGATATTCGAAAAAAGGCGGATGTGCCCATCATTTTCGTAACCAGCCGCAGCAATTCAATGGACGAGCTTAACGGCATGATGATGGGCGGTGACGATTATATAACAAAGCCTTACCAGGCGCCCATTCTGCTCGCCCGTATCGCGGCGGTCCTGAAGCGGACGGGGCACAATAAAGCACCGGAGAATCCCTTAAGGTTTACCTGGAAAGGCTGCGAACTGGATATGCTGAAGGGCGTCCTTACTTATGAAGGCAGATCCGAACAGCTGACCCGGAACGAACTGCGCATCTGCTACAACCTGTTTTCACGGGCAGGGCAAATCATTTCCCGGGAGGAATTGATCGACGATCTCTGGGATAATCAGATTTTTATTGATGACAATACTTTAAGCGTTAATATCACCCGCATACGCGGTAAAATGAAAGAAATCGGCCTGGAAAATATGATTGTAACCAGGAGAGGGCAGGGATATCAGCTATGACATTTTTAGAATTCATTAAGGACAAGATCCTGCTTCTGCTCTTTCAATTACTTTGTATGCTGTTGAGTTATGTATATTTGGGAATCTGCGGCCTGAAGAACAATCAGATGATTTTACTTTATCTCCTCTGGTTCTTCCTGCTGGCAGTCTGGTTTTTTGTGTCCTGGTACAGAAGAAACCGTTATTTCCGTGAAATATTCCATATACTCAATGGACTGGACAAGCCCTATCTGATCTCAGAGATCATGCCGGAATCCTGGCGCCTGGAAGACAGGCTCTATCGAAGACTGCTGAAACAATCCAATAAATCCATCATCGACGCCATACACCATCTGGAAAATGAGCGGACCGAATATAAAGAATTCATAGAAAACTGGATTCATGAAGTCAAACTTCCTCTCACAGCCATGAATCTGATCTGTGATAACCGCAGGGAACCAGATTCCTGGAGCCCCGAGGATACCCGACGCCTGAAATCCCATCTGGGCGAGCTGGAAAACGATGTGGACAAGGCCCTTTACTATGCCCGGTCAGACACAGTCTGCCAGGATTACATGATACGGGAAATTCCACTGAAGAACCCCGTTTATGCCGCAATCCACCGCTTCCAGTCATATCTGATCCAGAACGGCGTTTCCATAAATATGCAGGCCGGTACTGAAAATGTATACTGCGACGATAAGTGGCTGGAGTTCATCATCGGCCAGATCATTATCAATGCCGTCAAGTATAAAAAAGAAGGCGACTGCCTTATCACTATCCGTACACAAAAAGAGGAGCTGAAAACAATTCTATCCATTGAAGACAACGGAATCGGCATACGCCCAGAAGAACTGGGACGTATCTTCGACAAAGGATTTACCGGCAGCAATGGACGGCAAAACCGACAGTCTACAGGAATCGGTCTCTATCTCTGCAGGAAGTTAAGCCGGAAACTTGGAATCACCCTAGATGCACAGTCAGAATACGGAACCTATACCCGTATCCTGCTGACATTTCCCGATGGCGGCAGCCACTTTGGAAGAGATTAAAAGAGAACTTTTTCGCTGCCATTCACGGGGCCGCGCACCTTGCTGCAAGACATCCGATCCAATAAAGTGATGGGGTCGGGCATTAAGTTCCTCGCCACAGGCGACTTTAAGTGAACCAGATGCCGTTACTATGCGCGGCCCGCAGACCGCGCTTAGTAACAATCTTTCGATTTTGTAAGGTTACTGAAAGCTGATTTGATACAACCTGATCACATTTTCCGTTACAATATTTATATCCGGGGGCGGTCCGCAATCCACAACCCGCGGAATAATAGGTTTAAAAAGCCGCTCATCAATAAGTAACGGGAAAGGAAGGTATTGATTTCATGAAGGAACTGCTCCATATAGAAGATGTAGAAAAATATTATGGAAACAAAAACAATCTGACCAAAGCGATTGACCGCATAAGCTTTATCATTGACCAGGGGGAATTTACCGCAATCATGGGGGCCAGCGGCAGCGGAAAGACAACGCTCTTAAACCTGCTCGCAACAGTAGACACCGTCACCTCCGGACATATCTGGTATGGCCGGGACGACATTACAAAGATGAACGAGGATCAGATGGCGGACTTCCGCAAAAACAATCTCGGCTTTGTCTTCCAGGACTACAACCTCTTGGATACGCTTACTCTGAAAGAAAATATCGCTCTTGCCATGTCGCTCACCAAAAAAGGAAAACGTGAGATTGATCAGCAGACAAAAGATATCATGGAGAGACTGGATATCTGGTCTATCCGCAACAAATTTCCTTATCAGGTCTCCGGTGGCCAAAAACAGCGCTGCGCCTGTGCAAGGGCTCTGATTAACCATCCCAAAATCGTATTTGCCGACGAGCCGACCGGGGCCCTGGATTCCAAATCCTCCCGGATGCTGCTCGAAACATTTTCCTATATGAACAGCGAGCTCAATGCAACCATCCTCATGGTAACACATGACGCTTTCTCCGCGAGTTACTGCAGCCGTATCCTTTTTCTAAAGGACGGTCAGATCTTCCATGAACTGCGCCGGGGCCCGGGAACAAGGAAAGAATTTCTAAATGAAATCCTGGATGTGCTCTCCCTGACTGGAGGTGATGGGTATGCTGACTAAGCTGGCCCTGCGAAATGCCCGGCGCTCTCTCAGAGACTATCTCATTTATCTCATGACAATGGTGTTGATCACTGCCATGATGTTCGCCTTCAATTCCATGATCTTCTCCGATGCTGTCCGGGAAATCTGCACGGAAGCAGGAATGCTGGCGGCCATGCTTGGAATGGCAACTTTCTTCATCGTACTGATCATTATCTGGCTTGTGCACTATATGGTAAAATTCATGGCGGAAAAACGAAGCCGGGAGTTTGCTACCTATCTCCTTCTGGGTTTCCGTAAAAAACAGATTGCCAACCTTTTCTTAAAAGAAACGATCCTGCTTGGACTGGCGGCATTTGTCATCGGCCTGCTCCCCGGTTTGTTTCTGCAGCAGCTCCTCACCACCTTGATCTACGCCATGGTAAATGCAGACTACAGCATCCGGCTTGAATGGAAAATGGCTACCCTGCTGATGACGGCGGGAATCTACTGCGGCTCCTATCTGCTGGCCCTTTTCAGAAACAAACGCAGATTTAAGAAAATGAACATCCGGGATATGATGTATATGGAACATCAGAACGAAGAATTAAAGAACGGCAACAACTCCGGCAAACAGTGGATGTTCTTCGCCGCTGTGGCTTTCATGATCTTTTTCGGCTGTATGCTGATCTTCGGCCACTTTAACGATTGGAACGTGTATCCCATGATTCTAGGTCTGGTGGTATCCGTTTACCTGCTCTATATGGGTCTCTCCGCTTTCCTCACCGGCTACATCAAAAAAGGCCGGGCCGGCGTCTGGAAGCATGCCAATATTTTCGTGCTGCGCCAGCTTTCCTCCAAGATCCGGACCATGCAGTTCACGCTGGGCACACTGACGATCCTATTTATGGTCGCTTTAATAGGAGCCTCCTGCGCCCTCATGCTGAACCAGTTCCAGAACACACAGTCCGACGAAAAATGGCCCTTCGACATTGCCGTATACCATCAGAACCCGGACTACGATTTCGCAGGAGAAAAGGAAGCCATACAAAAAGAGGCAAAAATAAAAGACGCTTATATTTACCAGATATTCGAAAATGAATCCGATGACATGAACAATTTCCTGATTCATAACTATTCCCTGGCCGACAAAAGCTCGTACTACAAATATGACACCTATATGATGCTATCCGATTACAATTATCTGCGCAGAATGCTGGGGTACCCGGAAGTATCGCTGGGGGAAAATGAATATCTGCTCCACATCAAGTCCCGCCTGGCCAAGACGGCCGCCCCCTTCACGGAGCAACCGCTCGATATAGGCGGCACCTCGTACACCTGCGCAGGCATATACACGGAAGGCTTCGAGCAGAGCGGGCATAACGGGGCTGACTACATCCTCATCGTCCCCGATCAGGCCGCCAAATCCATGAAGCCGTATTATTCCCTTCTGATGGTCCAGATTAACGGCACCATTCCCAAGGATTTTGGAGACACCCTCCTGAACATCCAGGGGATCACATGGAATGATGAAGAATACGGGTATGAAGGATACGGCGATGCCGATGCACACAGAGGATACGGAACCGACAACATCTATGTCTCCGACAGCTACACCTTTGTACGGCAGAACGAAATGCGGGAAATGAAATTCCTCATGTCCACCCTCATTTTCCCGCTCTTTTATATAGGACTCGTCTTCCTGTGCGTAGCACTCACTGTACTGGCCGTGCAGCAGCTAAGCGATTCAAGCAAATACCGGTACCGTTATAACCTGCTGCGTAAACTGGGCCTGCAGGAAAAAGAACTGAACAGGCTTATCCTGAAACAGCTGTTCCTGTATTACCTCTGCCCCTTTATCGGTGCACTTCTGATCAGCGGAGGAATCGCAGGCTATATCAGCCATGCATTCGTCACATATTCAGGAGTGGTGGCGCCGGTGTGGTCTTACTTCGGATTATCACTGCTGCTGTTCGGGGGGATGTATATGATCTACTTCATAGCAACTTATATTGAATTCAAGAGGAATATTCTTGGGGGTGAAAGGTAGACGTATTCGTGAAGAGGGCGCCGTGAGAACCGGCTGGGCTTCCAAACACCCCCATATCCGGTTCTTACGGCTGGGCGCTTCATGTAGGTACGTTCACTAAAGCGTACAGAAAGCACACTGAAAGTTCCCCTGCTCCGGTAGCAGTCCCGTTCCACAAAAACGACCTCCCTATTTCCCCGCTCCCCAACCGCTCACAAAGTTCGCTTCATCTCTTGACGGTTTGAGATTTTTTTGGTATAATTTAAAAGCTGATTGAGTAGTATATAAAGTACAGCAATTAGCTAAGGCGCAGTAGCCAAGCGGTAAGGCGTGGGTCTGCAACACCCTGATCACCGGTTCAAATCCGGTCTGTGCCTCTCTCAAACTTAAGAGTTTAAGGTTCACAATGATGAGTTCATGATTAAGAACTTGTTATAATTGCTGAAAGACTTTGATGCAGTACGGACGTATCGCCAACAGACGGTATGTCCGTTTTTTCTTCGTTGCTATAATCAGCTACTTTTAAAACAGTTTCTTTCATTTCCTTATTCATCATTTCACTTTTCCTTTCTACGTCAATTAATTCGCGGATGACTACTTCATAAAAGTCTGCCATCTCAATTAGAATATCAAAGTCTGGCATATTAGTTCCGGTTTCCCTTCTTGATATAGTTCTTCCTGAGACATTTATCTGTTCGGCTATTTTCTCTTGTGTCAATCCCTTTTCTTTGCGCAGCTTCTTAAAGAAGCAGCCTGCCTTTTTCTGATCCATTTTCTTCTAATAGTTACCTAAAACAGTGTCAAACAGTAACAAGACAGGCTTGTCCCAACTGTTTCGTCAAACGGTTCATTTGGGACATAATTTCACATTTTCGTGTGTACCATTTTATTTAAATTTCAACAGAAAATCTTTTTTGGGAATACCGTTTGTTATAGAAATGTTATTTTTCAGTGTTAGAGTGTATCTGATAAGACATATAGCGTGTTGACCGGGCCCACTTATCAGGATTCAGAGGCAAGGCAGGTACAACATTTTTCACGTCACTATGAGCTCTTTCCCGTGGGAATTTTGGCTCGCTTAATTTTATGGAAAGGAACGATTAATATGAATGATTTTATTCTAAAAACGGATGATTTGTCTAAACGTTACGGAGAACAATTAGCTGTTGGCGGGGTCTGCCTGAAGATCAGGCGGAATTGTGTGTACGGGCTGCTGGGACCGAACGGGGCTGGCAAGTCTACTACGCTGAAGATGATTACCGGACTGCTGAGGCCCACGGAGGGGCAGATTTATTTTAACGGTAAGCCCTGGAAACGGGATGCCCTGGAAAAAATCGGAGCTTTGATTGAGGCACCCGCTTTGTACGGCAACCTTACGGCGGAAGAAAATCTGCTGGTGCATACCAGGCTCTTGGGGATCCCCGGCGAAAAGATTCATGAGGTGCTGGATACTGTTAACTTGAGGAATACCGGTAAGAAACGGGCTTCACAGTTTTCTATGGGGATGAAACAACGGCTGGGGATTGCCGTGGCGCTTCTGAATAATCCGGCCCTGCTGGTGTTGGATGAACCTGCCAATGGACTTGATCCCTTCGGAATTCAGGAATTGCGGGAACTGATTTCTTCTTTTCCTGAAAAAGGCATTACTGTCCTGCTCTCCAGCCATATTCTCTCTGAGGCCGCCCAGGTTGTGGATCAGATCGGAATTATCAGTAACGGACGGCTGCTGTTTCAGGGTGACCCTGATCCCGGCGCAGATCTGGAGGACTTTTTTACAGATATTATAATAAATGGAGGGTATAAATGATGAATGGGCTGCGATCTGAACTCCTTAAATATAAAAGAACGTTTATGGGAAAACTAATTGTTTTGGTTCCGGTGTTTTTCGCAGGATATGCGCTGATTATGCAGGCAACTCTTATGAAACATCCCTTGTCACAGAACAGATCCTGGATGTGGGACAACCTTTTAGCCCTGATTTTTAACTGGTGGACTTTTGTATTCCTTCCTCTTGGTTTTGCACTTTTTGCTGCATTAGCGGCCGGGCAGGAAAAGAAGTCCGGAAATTATCGCGCCTTACGTTCACGCAATGTTTCACCCATGCTGCTTTGGATATATAAGGTGGCGGCTATGGCGGTCTACAGCCTGCTTTCTGCGATGGTTCTGACCATTGCCGCAATTCTAGCAGGGGTACTCGCAAAATCCGGCGCTATCCCCTTCCGGCAGATTGCAGCAGCAAGTATTGTCTGCTGGGCGGCTTCCCTTGCCCTGATTCCTATTCAGTTGTGGGCGGCTACGTGGAAGGGACTGTTTCTGAGCATGGGGCTCGGATTTGCAGGCATGGCAGCCGGGGTTCTTGCCGCGCCTGAGGCTTTCTGGTTTACTGTACCCTGGAGCTGGGCAATACGGCTAATGTGCCCTATCGCGGAAGTACATCCAAATGGTTCTGTATTAGAAAGCGGAAATCCGCTCATGGACACTTCCGTGATCCCAACCGGAATCGCGGTGTCAATAGCTGTATTTCTGGCCGTCACGCTGCTTACCGCTGTATGGTTTAACAGGAGGGAAGAAAAATGCTGAAGCTCTTATTATCCGAATGGCTCCGGACAAAGCGGACGGCTGTCCGGTGGCTTACTTTTTGTATGCCTATTATATTCTCTCTATGCACGGCTGCCTATCTGGCAGCCCGGGAAGGAAGTACGCAGGCGTTTGCTTTTGAAGGATTTTTCACAATCTGGACAGTGTTTATAATCCCGGCAGGCATAGGTATTCTGGCTGGATTTATTGTACAGGAGGAAGAGCTTGCCGGAAACTTTTCCGGCT